>Ga0209700_100015_pt1 | contig 257238 bp, 243 predicted proteins | sample SiratroredBW_FD_187528 | JGI IMG/M metagenome (GOLD analysis project Ga0209700, IMG submission 187528) | Root nodule microbial communities of legume samples collected from California, USA - Siratro red BW (SPAdes) (version 2) | ecosystem: Host-associated > Plants > Roots > Nodule | place: USA... | reverse complement strand
GCGATCGTCTGTCATGCTGACAGCGGGTGATTTCGGTCCAGGTCATCTGCTTCTCCGATGGCTTCGAACACCTTCGAAGAATCACAACCTGCTGAAATCACCCAACTTTAATTTCCGGTCGGCCTCTTAGAGCTGGTACTTGCTTGCTCAACTCCGATTGGCTGCAGAAAGCGGCGAACTCTTTGGATAATGCCCACGACTTCATCAGGAGTCTCGCGCAAGTTCTTTACCTCGTGCAACTCGGCGTTTAGCTTGTTCAATATTTTTGGGGGCGGATACATGCATTGCAATAAAGCCTTTTCGCTATTGGTCGCATTTTCACTTGCGGGCTGCGGGACTCAACTACCCGACTTGACCAGCCAACAGGTACTTCCGCGGGACCGACTGATCGGTGCAATACACTGCGAACTCGCCGACGCGATCCGAGAACAGCTTCTTCACAGGTCCGATCGCCGTTTTCTGATTGACTGGCAAGCCGCTTACACCATTACCCTCAAAGGCAACGAGACCGGCACGCTCGCTGCAGATGCAAACAAATTTCCGGCTCCCTTCGATAGGGGTGCCTCTTCCGTCCTCATCTCGGCCGGTGCCGATGTCAAAGGCACAGCAAACCGCACAGCGGTCCTCAAATTCAGCCTGAACGTCTCCGATATCGATCTTCGTGCTGCCCCTTGCGCCGAGACTTATGCAACAGGAAGTCATCCTTTTCTGCGCGGCAACATCGGCTTTGGTCAATGGCTGAACGAGGCGCTCGATACGAGCATCTCGGATGGCTTCATTGCAAGCCATCCGGACCGCCTCACCAGTGTCGGCCATACGTTCCAATTCGTCGTGCTTGCGACAGCCGGCGTCAATCCGACGTTCACGATCGCGCCACGGCCGATAACGATCAACCCGTCTGTCGGCGTGTCGCGTGAGGAAGACAACAGTGTTGACGTCGTGCTAGCCAAAAAGTCGTCCGGCAGTAGCGGCACCACGACTGTATCAAAGGTGAAAACGCCCGAACAGGTGAGGAAGGTCGAACAGTACAGAAGGGAAAATGAGAACGCCCGACAGACGATCGCTCAGGCGGATGCCTATTTCGATACGGCGGACGGGCGTCGGCTCGCGCAGCTTCAGGCGCAGATTAAAGGCAAGGAAGCAGCGATCACCAGTCTCGGCATAGCTCTACCAAGCGGGCTGGCAGCCCCCAATAGTCTGGAGGTGCCGAACGACCTAGCCGCTCCGCTGGCGGAGAAGGCGCGACGCGAATTCTCGGAGCTGCAAGGCCTCAAAAATCAGTTTGCGACCACCGGCGGTGCCGAACTGGAAAGCAAGCAGCGCGAGCGAACGACGGCCGAGAATAAGATCGCCGAGAACCAGGGGAGGATCCAGGCGATCGAGTCGGATCCAAAGGGGGTTCGTGTCACGCGCGTCCCAGCTCCGGCCCTTCCACCTTCTGAGAACACCAACATCGCCGCAACGCAGCTGCAACTGACGCTGGAGCGCGTCATCGGAAACAAATTCAACGGCTTCTAGGCCGTCACCTCGGTCCCTGAGCAGAACAGCTATTCAACGCGCCGAGTTCTGAACCGCCCAGACGAAATCAGTCTTCGTTTGGCCTGCAAATAGTTGATCGGCCGGATCGATCCATCCGTTGGGATGATACGTCGATGGATACGGAACGCCTGGAACCGTCGCGCGCGCATGGCAGGACATGCAGTTAGATGAAATGCCATCGCTCAGCCCCGGCTCCAGATATGGGTTGAAGCAGACGATGGGTTTTCCGTTGCGATCGTTTGCTGGAACGACGATCGAATCCGCAATGCACATCGCATAGTTCCGCCAAGGACCGATGACCGCGTTGCTGTCGGGCATGTCGTCAATTGAACCTGGAAATTTGTTTGGCGGGTTCTTCCCGTCCTGCCACCAGAATGTCTGCCAAGTCCAATTCGCGATTTCCTTTGTCGTCACGTGCATCGCGACGGCGACCTGATAATCTCCAGCCTCAAGCGCTGCGGGCCCGCTGAGACCCAACGAGGCAGAAACCGCCGCTGCTCGGGCCGTGTCCAATTGAATCGCATAGAAGCGATCGAGCCCAACGACTTGCGCGTCGATTTGCGTGCCGTTGCAATCGACCTTTGTCTGCCCAGAACCGTTGTTCGTCGGATCGACTGCGACACACTTGGTCCACGTGTCCACGGTCGGACTCTGCGGGTTCGAACTGCTGCCAGGTCCATCCCAAACGGGAATTGCCGTCAGACCTTTCGCCTTTACGGGAAGGAAAACGATCTTCAGATCGACTGCCGCTGCGGGAAAGTCCAGGATCTTGCGATCGGCGATCTTCGCGCCGCTCTTGTCGAAGGCGGTATTTAACTTCAACAAATCGGCTCTTCTGTTGTATCGGACCGTGTCTCCGGAATTGTCCGGCATCGGATGTTGGGCCGCGACGAAGGTGGCCGCATCCGGGCTCAGCTTCACGAAGGCGAGCAACCTGGTTCTGTCGGCATTCGTCGCGAGCTGCAACGACAATCCTTGCGGTGCGTTGAGGAATTCGTGACGAAGCTGGCGGAGCGGTGAAAATGGCCGCAAAATCCGCTCCTCTCCGGCTGCTGCAGGAGCCGCTAAGGTTGAGAACGCCTCCGCTTCCGATAGCCACGTTTCCGAAATGGGAAGCGACTGCCCTTGATATGATTGCGTGGATCTTGCTGTGATGCCGGCCCACAGTTTCCAGGCATGCGCACGCAACGCAGCAATATCGTTGGCGGCAACGTGTCCATCAATGACGGAGCTCGAGAGTGGAAATTCAGTCGGCGGCAACGCCAATGGCTCGGGTCTAATGACTTGCTGCGCGCTGAGCTCGCTTGGCGGCGTCATACAAAGCAGGCATGCGACGAAGGGCGGTACGAATTTGCGCATTTGTCGGCCTCAGGTTGATGAGGAAGAACGAAAATTTCGGTGCTGGGTGCCGAGCAGAAGCGTTGCTCGGCTCACTTGCTGAAAGGAGACGATAGCCGGTTATCGAACACCGCCACCGAGGGGATGTCCTTCAGCAGTCCCCTCACGGTTCTCGTATCGATCGTCATCATCTTCACCTTGTCCTGCGGCGCCACGCTAGGCTTCGGTGTGACGTCGAGCTTGAAGGTGTCCTGCCCGATTGGCTTGAGATCGCATTTCAGGTCCCCGCAGTTGTTGCCCAGGGCCCACTCGATGTCCGCTGTCGGTCGCGCTGTCTTCAATATGAACGTTCCGCTGGTCGGTGAGGACGGAGCCGTATCCGGGATCGGCGTGCCGTTCGTCGAACTAGAGGATCCAGTTGAACTCGACCCCGTGGAGCTCGAGCTGGAGGCTGTCTGGTGGACGAGTTCAAGGCGCGGCAGTTTGGTTCCGGTCCGCACGTCGACTGTGATCGGCGCTCCCGTCGTCAACCGGCTTTCCAGCTGGCTGACGCTCTCGCTGGGAAACTCCTGACGCAACAATGCAAGCGCTGCTGCGACATGGGGAGCTGCCATGGACGTGCCCTTCATGGTCGCATAGGCCGATCCAGGGACGCTTGAGACTATATCGGTGCCGGGCGCCGCGATATGGACCATCGAGGCCACATTCGAATAGGAGACGTCGAGGGAGCCATCCTTCTTGGTAGCTGCGACCGATACCGCCGATGAGATGCAGGCCGGCTCTGCCACTCCGTCAAAAAAATGCTCGTTGCCCGCAGAGACGACGGTGGGAATTCCCTTGGACCTCAAGCGCTCGATGATCTCCGTCAGGGCCGAGCTCTTGTCGCACGCTGCATCGAAATATCCGCTTCCCAAGCTCATGTTGACAGCGGCCACGTTGAACTCTGTCCGATGCTTGAAGACATATTCCAACGCTCGAAGCTGGTCGGAAGTGAAGCTTCGGATACACTTACCGGCCGCCTTGCAGACGTTGGGATCATCGAAGAGCGAGTAGACCTGTATCAATAGAAGCTTCGCCGCGGGCGCGACGCCGCCGAATTTTTTGGCCGCGAAATTCATGTTGTGGCCCGCAATAATCCCGGCCACATGCGTTCCATGATCGCATCCGGCTACATCGGCCGGACATTGACCCGCCGATCCGCCAACTGTTCCGACGTCGAACCCACCCGGACAAAGGGATTTCACATTGTAGACGTCGGAGTGGTCCGTCGAGAAGCAGGCTTCGCCTACGATGGCGCCCGCCAGTGCGGGATGATCGACTTGCGCGCCCGTGTCCAGGACGGCCACCGTCTCGTTGGCCCCGCTGTAACCCAGGCCGTGCATCTTATCGCCTCCGATGAACGGAACCGAATCCATGAGCGTTGGCGGCATCGGTATGTCGCGAGTAACGAGAACAACATTCGGATCCTCGCGAAGGCGCGGTAACGCGGCCGCCGAAATCTCCGCCGCAGCCACAGGAAGCGACCCAATCGGACGAACGTTCTTGGCGGAATCCGAGAGAGCCTCCGAGACGTAGCTGCTGGCGCTTGCAAAAGAGGCGCCGCCGTTTGTCTGTTCTGGGTCTGGACGTGTCACGATCAGCACGCGCACGAGAGGCGCCGTATTCAGTTCGGCACGAACGCCATTCTCGATTTTTTGCTGACATATACCGGCTGTCGGCAGCAAGAGCGCAGCAAACGCTATTAGAATTTTTCTCATGCCGCTTCCTCGCACATGAGCAATAGATATATACGCAATACCTCCATATAACCTCTGGTTGTCGTCTGATGCAAGCTCAAACTAGGGAAGGCTTTCGAATTTCTGAGCTCCTGTCCCAGCCGAAAAGCTGCAGCGAACCGAGCCAACGTCGAATACACCATCGGTGGCACGAACGATGGGGCTTCTAGCACGAACAGTACCTCACTCTCCGAGCGGCGCGCGTCTCCGAATAATGTCCATCGAGCCATCTGGAGGGAGCAGCAACTCTAGTTTGGTACACTTCGGACGATAGTGCGAGGCCTACTCTGTCGCGACAGGGCAACGAGATTTTCTGTGCGTTCTGGACAATCCCATTGCTTTGTTGGGTCTCTATTCCAACGGCCTCAGTGCCCGCACCTGCACAAGGCTCACCCCGCTCAGTCGCGGCGCGCGCGATCTGCGGCCGTCGGGGGCGCGGCGGGTGTACCGATCTTGGCGGCCGATGGGACTTTCCACCCCTCGATACCGAACGTAGCATGGCCCTTGCCGTTCACGGATGCTATGAGCACGAGCCGCAGGCAACGCGTGATGACTGCGGCGAACCGCAGCTCTAATGGCTGCACCCCTCCGGCTGCCGGCGTACCCCGCACCAGGTGCCGCGTCGGGCTCTGGCTTCACTCCAGCAAGTCAGTGCCCTGGAGAATCGCCGGCGTAATCAGTGCGCAGCCGTTAGGGGATCTACTGGGTCGAGCACCCGATCAACGATTGGTCAGTCTATCACAGGGAGGCACCTCAACGGGAACAGCAAAGCCAGCTTTCACCCGATCCAATACGACCAGTGTCTTGAAGCATTTGATGTCAGGCATCTCGTAAAAGAAGCGCCTGGTGAATTGCTCGTAGTCCTCCATGGTACGTGCGGTAACGTACAGAATAAAGTCAGCGTCACCGGTGACGTAGAAGCCATTGACGACTTCAGCTGACGATTTGATGGCCTTCTTAAACCTATCAATAATATCAGAACGCTCCCGCTCCATAGTCACCAGTACAAGCATCTGGATGGGTCTTCCAACGGCCTTCGGCGAAACGACCGAGATATCGCCCTCAATGATGCCTTCCGAGCGCAGCCTCTTCAACCGGCGTTGGCACGCTGTTGCAGAAAGCCCCGCTATTTCGCCGATCACCTCGGACGTCAGTCGATTGTTCTTTTGGACTATTTCGAGGATGCGAGCGTCTATCCGATCGTATCGCATTGCATAACAGCTCCAGCCCTAAAGTGAAATTCACCGGCAGATTCATGCGTGGGCGACGAGAATCATCCAAAGGCATGAAGATAAGGAAAGTTTTCAGCGCACCCTTTATGGATCAAGCGCGGGACACTACTGGCTGCGGGCGTGCACTCACAACACGCCCGCCTTTGGGTGGTCGTCGTTGTTCGGGCCGCATTTCCACGCCAGCTCGAATTGATTCCTATGTCCATCCAGGACTCCCGTTGCTGGTTCCCGATGCCGTTCGTGCAGTGCGTTGCGAAACCTTTCGAGCACTGCTGCACCGAACTCGCCGGAAATGGAGCGGCCCGGCAAAGTTCGAGGTTGACGGGCTCGCCAGCAATTAACGATCGGTGGTCGTGGCACCTTGACGTTGACCGGCAGTGCTTCACATGGTCGCCGCTCATGATCGATGGGTATCGGCTCCGCCTTCTTTACTCGCCTGACTGTCCGTGCATCGACGCGCCAATTACGGGAGCGAGGCACTGGCCGCTTAAGCATCCTCGATGCCCGGGCGCGCCAATCACCTTCGCATCATCGACGGTCATGGACGTCGACGAACTTTTAAAGCGGTCGTCCGCCGTTCACCGCTGCGTCGTATCCCGTCGATGCGCTTTTTGAAAGAACTGAAGTGCGTTGCCGCGCATGATCCGATCAACTAGGTCATGGGTGTCCTCAAGCGCGATCCAGCCTTCGGCGACCAATTGCGAGAGAGCTCGTGCAATTCCACGGCGTGCTACGCATGCATGGCCATAAATTGGCTCGACAGCGACATAGTCGCCGCCGAAGGTGAAGATCTTGTTGGACGGAACCGCCATCAAGAACTCCTTCAAAAAGCGAACGCCCGCCACCGGATTGATGATCCATGCCCAGCACATATCGATCGCGGCGTTAGGATAATGTTTGGCCAGCGCGATAAACTCGTGCTCGTATGGGTAGCCGATATGCATGAGCACGAATCGGGTTTCAGGAAAATCCTGCAGCAGACGGCAGACGTCTGCTGCATTGCTGCGAGTACGGGCGAGTTGCATCACGCCGTAGCCGGCCAAGACGCCGGTGTGCAGTTTGATCGGCAAGCCGTACTCGCCAGCCTTGCCGACGCAATACCGGAACAGATAGTCTTGCAGCGCCTTGAGGTCCTCAGGACCAAGGGCGTGCAATGCGCCGACCCTGTCGGCATGGTGAGGGAATAGTCTTGCGGCATGCGCCTTGGTGACCGGCTCGAAATCGAGAGCGCGCGAATAGGCAATTTGCGATTTTACAGCCACGGCTTTGGCGCCGTATGTTGCGAAGTAAAAGTCGATAATCTCGAGCCATTCGTCGAGCGTCGTCGGACGTCTGCCCGTCTCGGCTTCCACCCACGCAAAGTCAGCAGCGCTACACCGGCACAATTGAAGGATGCTTATGTCGTGGTCGAGCAGCCCTGGCTGCTCAGTCTCCATAAAGATTCGCTGTAGCGAATTGACGTGGCAGCCTTTGATGTTTGCCAGGTTCAGAACGCGGGCGTAAAAACCCGGCTGAACGGTTTGATGGTATTTCTCGGCGATGCGGGGCAGGCTTTCGGCGGTCAGGTCCTCTTCACCATAAACGCCACGAAACGTATGGCGCAGCGCCTGGGCGTAGCCGGTGTGGCGGATGCGTTCCCAATATGGGGCGATCAGCCGATATTTTTCCTGGCTCGTAAGGTCCGGCCCGAGAAACGCTCGTAGGTCGGTCGCTGGCAGGCCTGCAACCACCAAATCCTCGGCGGCATAGGATCTGAATAGATAGGCCCAGTCGTTGCACGGCAATGTTCGTGGATGGATCGCTCCGGAAAGGCGCTGACTTTCCTCGATCAGGTGTTCATGGGTGTCCACAAATGGCGTCTGCTCGACCCATTGTGCGATTTGTCGATCCACGTCTGTCATCGACTCCCAGCCAACCGCTCCGCTTCTCATTTCGCGCTCCCTTTAGGTGACGACAGTTGCTTGCGTCCGCATTTGCGATCACAACCAGCATTGGACCATGCTGTAGGTCTTGTGTTGACGTCCTATCGCTGCGACGGCCTCGGCTCGTCGTGGGCAAGCTCAGTAATCGACGACATCACTAGGGTGAGCGACGCGCTCCTTAAGCGCATCGGTCATTGGGAAGTTCAGATTGATGTTTTTGGGCGGGATCGCAGCCACGAACCATTTGTCGTAGATTTTGGTGAACTCGCCGGAAGCCATGAGTTTGGAGAGAACGTCGTCGACTATCTTTTTGAAGTCGGGATCATCCTTCGAGAACATCAGACCATAATAATAAATTGTACCATAGTTAGCTTTCAGAAAGATGAGGTCGGCTGGTCTCGAATAATCCGCCTTCATGCCAGCCAAGAGAATGTCAGCTTCCACCCACGCCGCCACACGACCGGTTGTGAGGAGCAACAATGATTCCGCATGGTCTTTGGCTTGTGCGATAGTCAAGTTGAGATCGTCCTGCTGCGAAATGCCTTTGGCAATGCCGAGAGCATCAGACCCCTGAGTTACGACAACGGTCTTTCCTTTCAGATCTTTCGGCGTCTTGAGTCCGCTCGACGCCTTTGCGAGCCAAGCCGTTTGACTGGCGAAGGTTGAAACGCTGAACGAGACCTGTTCCAGGCGCTGCTTACTGCTGGCGGTGCCACCGCACTCGATGTCGATCGTGCCATTCTGGATAAGTGGGATCCGGTTGGACGAGTTGACGGGCGTAAGCTTTGTCTGAATGTCCGGAGTCCCGAGATCAACTTTCAGACGATCGACGACATGCGCGCACAGGTCGAGGGAAAAGCCAACAGGCTTCTGGTCAGCGCCGAGATAGGAAAAGGGTATCGAAGTCTCGCGATAACCAATGGTGATCACCCTTTTCGATCTGATGTTGTCAAGCGTTGGACCCGCTTGGGCCGTGGACATCGCAATTGCGGTGATGGCAGTCGCTGAAAGCAGTGCAAGGACTTTGGCCATGGGAATTCCTCTGATTCATATGAAACGCGCTTTTTGCGCTTTGGTCTTGGACAACGCGTGCGTTGCCGGGCACCCCATGCGTGATCAGGCGTCGCTAGGATTGACGACTTCCAACCGCCGGCAGACGCCTAGCCCCCCGAGCTGGGAAACATAAGATCCGCTCATTCCGCACCGCACATAAACCGGGCAGCATTCAGCCGTGGCTAAATGATAGGCCCTGGGAGCCATTTGACACCACATAAATGTCAGTTTGCGAACTTTTTTATTTCGAAATCTGATAATTATTTTTACGAACAAGGTCGCTGAAGTTGACTGGTCGTCCTCCGCACTTGCGAGGCGCTCCTGCCCGTCGGCGATCACGACCAATCGGGAAACACGAAATCCGAGTAATGTGCAGTTCTAAATCTTGGTTTCCCCCAAGTCGTGTTTTTCAGAGTTCGCAATCGGCTCCCTCCGCGCGGGCGACGTTCGCTTCGAGCGTCGTTCCCCAGCACAAAGCGTTGTGTTGGTCCACTTTAAGAACGACTCGCTCGGGCTATAAGAACGGCTCGATACCGATCTCTAGGAGTGACTCGATTTCCATAAGTCATTGCCAGATCATCGCAGATCGGCAGGAAATCTCGAACTCAAACATTAACGCCGCACCGATTCCGCGGTGCGTGCGGTGAGCGGTTTCGCTGCGATCGCAACTATGGCCGGCAGCCGCTCTCATCCGACGGTGCGATGCGAAGATGGTATTGCTGCTGGCGCTGGTGCTGCCGGCAGTGCTGGATTGATGTTGCCGGTAGAGATGCTGGGACGATCATCATCGACATGCGGATGAGCAGCCGCAGTACCAGGCTGATCATGCGGCGCCGACGATCGGCGCTGGCTAAGCGACCTCTTCTTGGGTCCAATTCGTACATGCCGACGGATGATGATCATCGTCGGGTCGCTGGCAGTTCCGGCGCATACTCTCGAATGGCATCCAATTCACCCAGTCGCTCCAATGCCAGGTCTGGCGACCGGTCGTCTGTCTCGGTCAACGGGACGCGGAACGCATTGTCGTATGACCTGAGAGCTAAGCGGTGGCAACAGACCTTGATAGGCTTCGCCCCGTTGAGCTCGAGACTGCGCCTAACGGGCCGTTCGTAAACTGCTCACCTGGCTGCGCGAAGCGCGTCCAACTCGGCCGCGGCGGCGCGCCGGCGAACGGCAACCCGGCGCCCTTCGCAGTTCGCGCCAGAAAACCTCGCTTCTCGGATAGGCGCCCATTGTAACTGCTTTTTACAGCGCAAGCCTGCCAACATCTACAAGAGTAGGCGAGGCCGATGCGTGTCACGCGGCTGGCTGCATCGAAAGTCCCCTCATAGCTCTTCCGAGGACGTTCAATTGCCCGCCACCATCTTCATCTTGGCTAATTTCGGCGGAAGATGCCGCCGGGACGTACGGCGTTAAGCACGCCGTCCGGTCCCGATCAAAATGATCTGGCGCGCGCTATCGAGGACAACCGATTTCGATGGATTCTACCGATCGAGCCGACTGCGGCTCTGCTCCTTTGAACGATTTTGGAAGACGACAATCTGCATTCGTCAGCCCGTACTTCCTCTTGATCCGTGATCGAGATCTATAGCTCTAGCCGCGCTCGCGTCGGCTTGGTCAGACGATGCGGATCACTCGTCTGGGCAATCAAATCTGGGGAAAGACCCGGCTCACCGTCAAGTACTTCGCGGATTGTCTTGCCCGAGATGAGCACCTTCTTCGCCAGCTCGGCCGCACGCTCATAACCGATCGCTGGGCTGAGGGCTGTCGCAACCGCAGCGCTGGCCTCGAGGTGTCTAAGACATACTTGCACGTTTGGCGTGATCCCGGCAACGCACTTCGTGCGCAGCACCTCGATCGCATTCGTCACCAGCTCGAGGGAGTGGAGTATATTGTACGCAATCACGGGCTCCATAACGTTCAATTGGAGCTGTCCGGCTTCCGCAGCAAGTGTGATAGTTAGATCGTAGCCGATGATTTGGAATGCGACTTGATTGACGACTTCCGGCACCACCGGATTGACCTTGCCAGGCATGATGGACGAGCCGGGCTGAAGAGGCGGCAGATTAATTTCGTTCAGTCCTCCGCGTGGTCCACTCGAAAGTAGCCTTAGGTCGTTGCAGATCTTCGACAGCTTAGTCGCGGTTCGCTTGAGCATCCCGGAGAACAAAACGAAGGCTCCGGTATCCCAACACGCTTCGATCAGATTGCCGGCGGCAAGAAGCGGGAGACCCGATATCTCGCGAAGCTCCGAAATGGCGAGTGCCTGATAGTCGGGGTTGGTATTGATGCCGGTACCGATCGCGGTGCCTCCAAGGTTGATCTCCTGGAAGAATGAGGCGATCTCTCCGAGCCGAGCGACATCCTCGCGCAGAGTCGTCGCGAAGGCCTGGAATTCCTGTCCCAAAGTCATGGGGACGGCATCCTGCAATTGCGTCCGGCCGAGCTTTATCACCTCGCTGAAGCAAGTTGCCTTCTCCTCGAAGGCAATCGCGAGGCGCTCAAGGGCAGCCTGGAGTTGCCCATGGGACAGCAATATCGCAAGCCGGATTGCAGTCGGATAGACGTCATTCGTGGATTGCGACAGGTTGACATCGTTGTTGGGGTGGACGACGTCGTATCGTCCCCGTGGCAGTCCCATGATTTCGAGAGCGCGGTTTGCTATCACCTCGTTCATGTTCATGTTGGTCGACGTTCCCGCTCCTCCCTGGAAGACGTCGAGTGGAAATTCTCTCCACAACGCTCCCCGCGCTATTTCGTCGCAAACCTCGCAGATTACATCGGCCTTATTTTTATCAAGATCCCCGAGCCGCGCGTTTGCTCTGGCTGCGGCCATCTTCACGAATGCCAGCGCCTTTATGAATACGGGAAAGTGGTTAATCGGAATACCTGAGATCGGGAAATTTGCGATCCCGCGCGCGGTCTGCGGACCATAGTAGGCTTTGACCGGGATCGTCACCGGGCCAAGGGAATCGCTTTCGATGCGCTCTCCTACCGATGCGCTGGTCATATCAAAACCCTCATTTTCTGTCGTGGCTTTTCAGGGGAGACCGCGCGGGGGCCGCGACCTCAGTGAATGATCTGATTGAGGAAGGCCCTCGCGCGTTCCGTGTTGGGCGCGCGAAAGAAGGTGCTCGGATCGCCCTCTTCCACGATTGAGCCACGATCCATGAAGACCACTCGATCCGCAACTTCGCGCGCAAAACCCATTTCGTGCGTGACGCAGACCATCGTCATCCCGTCCTGCGCGAGATCAACGATGGTTTCGAGCACCTCCTTGACCATTTCCGGATCAAGGGCAGAAGTCGGCTCGTCGAACAGCATGATCTTGGGCTGCATGCACAGGGCGCGCGCTATCGCGACGCGCTGCTGCTGACCACCCGATAATTGCGCGGGATATTTTTTGGCCTGATCGTGGATCCGGACCTTCCTCAGCAACACCATCGCCCGGTCACGTGCTTCAGACTGAGCTAGTCCCCTGACTTTCATTGGCGCCAACATGCAATTTTCGGCGACCGAAAGATGCGGGAAAAGGTTGAAGCTTTGAAAGACCATGCCGACTTCACAGCGAATGGTGTTGATATCGCGCATCCGATCTGTCAGTTCGATCCCATCAACGACTATACGGCCGGAATCGTGCTTTTCGATATGATTGATACAGCGGATGAGAGTCGACTTCCCGGAACCCGATGGCCCGCAGAGTACGATCTTTTCTCCTTTTGCAACTTTGAGGTTGATGTCACTCAGGGCATTGAAGCTGCCGAACTGCTTGACGAGGTGCTCGACGACAACCATCGGGAAAGGGTCGGCTGGGCTAACTGTGCGCTCTTGCTGCATGCTGATCTCCAGGTTGTAGCCGCTAGGAACGAGGGGCCATCAGCTAATCGATTGACTATCGGCGGGCACCCGCGATCGCGTACTTCTTGCGAAGCGAGGCGACGAATTGGGACGCGGTTGAGCTTATGGCGAGATAAACAACGGCCACTGCGAGGTACATCTCGACGAGTCGACCGTTGAGCTGTGCAAGCTTCGAAGCCGCACCAAGCAGATCAGTGAGCGATAGGACGTAAACGAGCGATGTATCCTGAAACAGAATAATGGTCTGGCTCAGTATGATGGGGCTCGCGACCCGAAACACCTGCGGAAGGACGACATGATGATACGTATCGAATGTCGACAGGGCGAGAGCCTGGCAAGCCTCGAATTGTCCTTTGTTCACTGCGCGCAATCCGACACGGATGATTTCCGAATAGTAGGCGGCTTCGAACAAGCCGAAAGTGATGAACGCTGTATAGGTGGCACCGACTGGAATCGGACGACCATTGCCTGACAGGTGTCCCAGAATGACGGGCACCAAGAAGAAGAACCAAAATAGGACAAGAATGAGCGGAATCGATCGCATCAGGGCGACGTAGCTACGGACGAGCTGGCTCAGAATGCGGAGCTCGAAGTGCTGCACCAGGGCGAAGAGCGTTCCCAGAAACATCCCAACCAAGAAGGCGGCTGCCGTCAAGGAAAGCGAGAACAGCAATCCCGACCATAAATAGGGCCATGCTTGCACGACAATCGAGAAATCGAGACCGTTCATTTCACGACCTCCATATTGCCAGGCAGGAGGCTTTCCAGTTTCACTTCATCAAAATCTGCCCCGATGGCTTCCCTGCCCGGTGCGGCGCCGGGAATGCGCACCGCTTTGTCGATGAGCATCATCGTCTGGTAGGCGATCAAAGCCAAAGCGAGGTAGATGAGTGTGGCGGCACCGAATGCCGCGAAGGTTTGGAACGTCGCATCGCTGATTTGGCGCGCCTGGGCGGTCAGCTCCATCAAGCCGATGGTTAGAGCAACGGACGTATTCTTGTAGATGCCCATCACCTCGCTTGTCAGGCTTGGCACGATAAGGCGAAGTGCCTGCGGCAAGATGATATGGCGATACGTCAGATAACCGCTCAGGCCGAGTGCGGCAGCGGCTTCGTCTTGCCCGTTGGGCAATGCTTCGATGCCTGCGCGAACCTGTTCTGCGATGCGCGCGGCGGTGTAGAGGCCCAGGCACCACAAGGCCGGAAAGAAAGATCCCCAAGGCGGCGGTATCTGCTTTATCCAGTCGCCCATAGTCGTTGGAAGAAGCTCGGGCAGGACGAAGTACCAGAGAAACATCTGCACAAGGACGGGGATGTTTCGGAAGATCTCCACGTACAATCGAGCTAAGGCCCGGAAGAAGGGGTTCTGCACAGTTCGACCTATGCCGACGACGACTCCGATTGCGAATGCAATCCACCAGCCGAAGAAGGCAAGCGCCAACGTCCAACCGAGACCCGAAAGAAGCCAGTCGATGTAGCGCTGGCCATCCATGGTCTTTTCAAGAAGAACTCCGAACATCGCGAACCTCACGATTGCGGGTGTGCACGACAACCATGCTCCGCATGGTCGCTCATCGTGCGCGTTGTGCCGGTACTAATCGACCACGTCACCTGCATGCGCGATCCTCTCCTTCAGCGTATCGGCAAGCGGAAGGCCATGATTTTCGCGATTGGGCTTGATCAGGCCTTCCGCTCCGAGCGCTTGTTCTCGAATGCTCCCATGCCGAATCCTACGCAGCCTTGAATGACTTTTTTGACAGGCGTCCGCGGATGAGATTCATTAAGCGGTCCACATCGTCGATCGTATTGAACATGCCGAACGATATACGGATGCCGTCGCGCTCGGGGGAAACACGCACGCCATTGTCTTCGAAGTAGCTGAGCCATTCTGTCGCGGGTAGTCCAACGACGTAGATGTGGGGCGATCGATGTTGCCGCTGACGCGGACCGATGAGACTGAGGTCGAGTTCGTCGAGCTGGGCGACCAGATGATCACCTAGATCGAAGCAATGGTTCTGTATGTTCTTCACGCCGATCTGCTCGATCATGTCGAGCGAGGCTCCGAGCGCATGAATTGCAGGAAGGTTGAAGTTGCCCAACTCGAAGCGTCGCGCGGTGGGAGACGACGCCAAGCGATCGGGACGAGCGATAAGGTCGTCGGGAATCTTCGCCAAACTGGCAGCTGCCAGATAGGTGGGCTCCAGTTCCTTGAGAGTCTGGTCCCAATAGAGCAATCCAAGACCTTGCGGGACGAGCAATCCCTTGTGACTTCCGCAGCCCACGAAGGTTGCCTGTATGGCCTTCGCATCGATCGGAACCACCCCGATTGCCTGCATGACGTCGACGACGAAGTAGAGCTTCTTGTCCGCGCAAAGAGCGCCGATACCCTCGATATCGAAGCGATGTCCGGCGTGGAAGGTGACGTGCGATAACGAAATCGCGCGGGTCGTGTCGTCGATGTAGGGAAGGAAAGCGTCGGCGTTTACGACATCCGTCATGGGAAGGAAGTCAATCCGGACGCCCTTCTTCTTCAAATTGAGGAAAGCATAGGTGTTGTTTGGATGATCGCCATGGATCATCAAAACGCTATCGCCGGCTCGCAGAGGCAATGCGTTCGCCGCGATGTTCATGCTTTCCGAAGTGTTCTTGGTGAAGGCAATTTCGTCGGCCGACACCCCAAGGAAACGGGCTACTTTGGCACGCGTTTGCTCAACCCGATCGAGCCATACGCTTTTCGGCCCGGCGGTTTCCAAGCCTTCACGAAGAAAGGTTTCGATGGCAGCCATTACGGGACGCGCGAGCGGCGCCTGAAAACCGGAGTCCAGGTAGAGCATCCTTTCGGCTGCAGGGAACTCCTTGCGCACAGCCTCCACGTCGTAATGACGAGACATTCCCACTCCCCTTTCGAGACGCGTCGCCCGCACCGCCAAATCCACCGGGCTTGATCGCGATCCTAGCCTGTGCGGTGCACAAAAACCGATCAACGATCGACGACGCCAACGATATGAGCAAACGTACGACTGGTCCAACTCGTTTTTCACATTTCAGTAGCAATCGTTCCGGAAAATGATAATTTATTCCCGTCAAAGGAGATTGCGATGGCCGACCAAAAAGAGGCTGCTGGGCCCCTCGACCGGGCGTTTGCCATAGTTGGCCATGTCGCTAATCAGACAAAGGCAGTCTCGGTCGCAGAGATCGCGAATGCTCTTTCGTTACCCGTTCCGACGGCGCATCGCCTCGTCGGAAATCTGGAACAACGCGGCCTCCTTCAGAAAGCGCTTGGATCGAAACGCTACGTGGTAGGCAATCAGTTGGTGACGCTGTCCGCCAGAGTCATCGGCGCGGCTTTTCGCACGGCGCGGCGGCATGCGGTGCTGCGCGCTGTTGCCGGCGAGATCGGCGAACAGTGCGAGATCGGGGTCGTGCGCGATAATGTCGTCACTTACGTTGACAGCGTACGCGTGTCCCAACCACAGGGGCTTCAGTTCAATCCCGGCGAGGCAGCTCCACTTCACTGCACCTCGACCGGAAAGATTTACATGAGCCGATTACCCGAGCGAGCGCGTGAAAAGTTATGTCGCTCACTCGCTCTGACGCAGTACACTGATAACACCATCGTGGATTGCGAGGCCCTCCTGAAGCTTCTCGAGGAGACGCGCCGTCATGGGTGGGCCAAGACCAATGAGGAATACGTGAAGGGCGTTGTCGGCTGCGCGGTTCCTATCGTTTCTCCGGACCGGGAGCTGATAGCCTGTCTTGGCGTGTCGGTTCCCGCGGCACGAGTCAGCTTTGCAGAGCTTGACCGATTCATTCCTCCACTTCAAAGAGCCGCCGTGCTCCTGTCGCAAACCATCCTTCAAACCGACAGCGAGGACGAAACGCTTGAGGATACTTGAGGAAAACGATCCCCCGCTCCTTCTGGTCAGGAGAAAGAGCATGGATGTCTTGGGAGACGAACCATCGTCCGCTTCGACAAGTCGGTGCGGCAAGCTCATCGAGTGCGCACAAGACCCGAACCATCGAAGCTACAAACTGCGCCGCAGCGCCATCGTCAACTAGCATGTCTAGTGGTTGATTGAGATGGAGGTCACCTGACAAGATCGATGTCAGAGCAGAGTTCAAACGGGGTTGACAGCTTGGTGCACCGACCTTCACGCACGATCGTTCCGGCTCCTCTATCCCTGACACGGCAGGCGCTTTGCCGATCCGACCGAGGTCCGATCCTTGGCACCTACCGGTCGCATGATCTCCTCGCTGCCATGCACAGTCGCGCTTCAATAACGTGCGGCACACTTAGTCGATATCGTCCGGCATCTGCTTCTCTCGCCGACCGGTTCATAGCGCGTGCCGACGTTTGACGTTATGAATTGACACCGGTGACCGCATGAAATGTCCTCGGGCAATCTCACCCTACGAACACCCTCTCTATCAGCGATCGCGGCCGATGCCTTCCTGCCTATGTCAGAGACTCGCGCCATAAGACCATCATGCCTTCAGCTTCCCGATTCCTGAGAGTGTGGATGAAGCGCGATGCCGAATTAAGCGGCATGGCTCACGTTGCTTTCGCCGGCCTGATCTTCGTTACTATGTCTTCGGCTATTAAGGTTGTGACGCAGACAATTTCTCCCTTGGAGGTGACTGTTCTGCGCAGCATGCTGTCGATCCCAATACTCTTCCTTATTCTCCCTAAACACGATCACTTCGACTTCCGGCTCCTTTTTTCGAAGGAGCACTTCTTCAGATCCGTCTTTGGTTATACGGGATTTCTGGCATTCGTCGTTTGTGCATCGAAGCTCCCCTTAACGGTAGCCGCGTCAATATTGTACACCTCACCCATCTGGTCCATGCTATTGTCGGCGCTAGTACTGAAGGAGCGACAAAACATCGCGCCGACATTTGGACTGATTCTCGGGTCCTTCGGCATGCTTGCCATAGTTCAACCCACCATCAGCAGCGCAGACGGATGGATTGTCATTGGCTTGATTGGAGCAGCCCTCGACGGTCTCGCTGTTATGATGATACGGCGCATAGCAAGCATCGACGCTCCGCACCGGGCGGCCCTGTGCTTTATGCTTTGGAGCTCTGCGATCGGCCTGCCTTTTGCAATCCCTGTGTGGGTTTGGCCGGCACCCGCTGATTGGCCGTTATTGTTGCTTATTGCAGCATTGGCCGCACTGTCACAGATCGCGCTGGGACGAGGCTACGCTCTGGTCCGCCTCGCACGAGCCGCTCCTCTCGACTTTGTCCGTCTGCCAGCAAGTTTACTGGTTGATCTGGTGTGCTTTGGTACCACTCCCACGCCCATGATGTGGCTCGGTACCGGACTTATCCTAGCCGGGTCTTCAGCCTGCCTGGCAGAGCGAGTGATGCGCAAATGACTCTGAGTTTTGCTCAGGCTGAAATCACGGAACGCACGGACAGAAAACGGAAACGTCGACCTGCACTGAGACCTTCTACGTCAACCACTTCTCATTGAACAAAGGCAGCCCCTCCGTGTTTTCCTCAACGAAAGCGCTCAAGCTAGCAATAGCGTGATGCTTATTGGTCGACGTGATCACATCTCCAATCAACTTTCCAAGCCGAACGAATTGCGCTTCACCAAACCCTCTGGTCGTGAGAGCGGCGCTACCGACTCTCAGTCCACCCGCTTCTGACGGCGGACGCTTATCGAACGGAACCGGATTCCTATTGGCGATGACCTGTGCCCCTGACAAGGCGACTTCAAGTTGGCGACCACTCATGTCCGAGTTCCTCAAACTAACAAGGAGCAAGTGCGACGAAGTGCCTCCGGAAACGAGCGTAGCGCCCGCCTCAAGCAAGCCATTCTCCAGCGCCTTCGCGTTGTTCAACACCTTCCTGGCATACCTCTGAAAGCAAGACGTTTGCACTTCTGCCAACAATGCTGCTCTTGCTGCAATCAAGTCCATTTTAGGCGCACCTTGCAATCCGGGAAATATCGCTCGGTCAATCGCCTTCCCCAAACTCTTTTTGCATAAGATAAGCCCGCCGCCCCTCGGGCCTCGGAGTGTCTTGTGTGTGGAAGTTGTTACGATGTCGGCGTGAGGGAAAGGCGACGGAACGGTACGGCCAGCAACAAGACCCGCGGTATGAGCTAGATCCACCCAGAGAAGCGCGTCAATCTCACGTGCAATTTCACGCATCTTCTCATACTCAATCAAGCGTGGATATGACGATCCGCCACAGATGATTGCTACGGGTCGGTTCTGGAGTGCTATCGAACGAACCTCATCATAGTTCAGTCGCTCGTCGCTCTTTGACACCCCATAGAAGCACCACCGAAAGTTTTGGCCGCTCGCATGAAATGAGGCTCCGTGGCTCAAATGGCCACCATCTTGAAGACGCATTGCCATCAGCCTGTCTCGAGGCTTAAAAAGCCCGTTCATTACTGCGAAATTTGCGATGGTGGCGCTCATCGCTTGCACATTCGCATGTTCGCATGCGAACGCGGATTTTGCTCTCTCGATTGCCAAACGTTCCAATTTGTCAGCATACTCGCAGCCCGACACACAACGGCTTCCCGGGTACCCCTCCGCATTCTTGTCGGCAAATACACTGCCTTCGAACTCCCTGATTCTGGGAGAGGAATAGTTTTCAGAAGCAACCAAGCTCAGCTGGCTTAATTGGTGTTGCTCCTCTAAGCGCAGTAGATCCCCTACTTCTTTGTCGAACGTTTCGCATCGATTACCCATGGCCGCCTATCCTCATTAATGCTGCCGTCGTAGTGAGTTTCTCGTATGCGACAGTTGAGCCAGCTCACGCTCAATACCTTGAAGCTCGTCCAGATCTCTTCCGAAAATTACAAAGTCATAGGGGCCGGCATCTTGATGGCCCTCCGCCATAACAATGACGCCCCGCTTGTCGGCAGGCCTATAGTGAAGCTGCTTTCGCTGGAGCAGATCGATGAGATCGGGAAATCGAAGCGCGATGGAGATGCAGTTTCGGGAAAGAGCAACACGCGATCCATTTTTGATATCGAACTCCAATCCTAGCGCCTTCGACACGGCCCTGATGGCAGAGAACCCTCCGTGGCGCCCGTTCACTTCACATGCAAAGAACCCAACCTCCTTGGCTCTAACAATGTCGACGCTAAGCGGGCCGAAATACCCGATCTCTTGGGCGTAGCTGCCAAGACTTTTGCACCAGGACAGAACATCGTTGGGCAAATGATCGAGCAGAGCGCTACTCCAATATGCTCCGCCGTATCCTGGATTGAAGAGGATCGAAGCTACACCCACAAGCTCGATATTGTCTCTTCTGACGTCAAAATGGACGCCCATCGAAGACTCATTTTCGCTATACACCTCAACAATCACAGGCTCTTCTGTTGTCGGAGACAACCCAAGTTCATGAACGGTCTCGCGCAAAGTAACGGTATCGACGTATGGCGCCGTCACGGACCGCCTCGCGCCTTGGGACGATCGTGCCGCGCTTTTCGAAACGACGATATTGCCGTCACCACCTGCATGGCGCGCCATCTTCAGAATAGCACTATCGGACTCTGACAGGACTTTACATACGGCATCGACCAATTGCTGCGTGCTTGCACAATTGCTGCCATTAGCAATGGGCACGCCAAGATCGGAAGCAAACTGGCGAAATTTTTCCTTGTCGTTAAGACGTCGAGTTGCGACGGGACTTACTCTAACGTCCTGATTTGAAAACCTTACAGGAAGATCCCCCAGAACTGCCGCGATCGAACTTGATACCTCGTCAGCGATATACGGCTCCAGACATGAAAACTGAGTACCTGCAGCCGTCAGATGTAGCGCTCTAAAAAAGGCGCTACCGGGCGCGATGTCCTTTTCCGAGATTGGCAAGGGACGCCTAGTGGGCGTCGATGAGGTCGACAGTAACGTGATGTTACTTCCACCTTTGAGGCAGTTGACGTAGCTCAAGAACTCCGGCGTGACCGGAGTTGGGGTAATAAGCATATCGCCGTCCCTGGCAAGCCAGAGTAGCCTCTTGGCCGAGCCCGCATTTGTTCGCAGGAATTCGTCAGAGAGGGCGTGAGCCGAAGGCGCCATTGCAGCAGAGCCGGTGTTCGCGAGTATTACCCGGCTCATCATTCTCCTCCGTTACATGCCAGGGCTACGAGCTCGCTTTCGTTTTTCCACCAGGCAATACAGGCGTCAGCGAGAATGCTGATTGGATCAACGATGTCATCGTCGTCTGCCAGACCGCCGGAAATGGCGGACAATTCACTGCAGCCGAGAATAATTGCGTCGGGCCCGAAGGATCTGATCTGACGAATAAGCTTCTTCAGCTTTGGTCGTGCTTCTACGGTATTTCCAGACTTGACATCCGCGATGATCTGGATTGCTTCTCGCTGAAGCTCTGCACGACAGCGGGCGAACTGTTCGCCGAAACACTTCTCATCCGTCTGCGGGTATAGAGAGTGCTGCATAGTTGCATTCGTTCCCAGCAGGATCAAGCGAAGGTCACGAGCTGCAGCATCCCTCATGCCACAGATCACCGTGGCTGTGATCTCGATTACGTCAATCAAAACGACCGACAGCGCCTGCTTGATCTCGTCACCCCAGAAGTGTGCGGTATTGCAAGGGATGGCTATCGCTCCACATCCCGCTTGTTCCAACCAACGAGCCCGCTCCATTATTTGCTGCAGCGGTGCGTCACTCCCCTCTGAGATCGCTTGCGATCGATCAGAGATATCAGGAAGCGATAGGGCAACATAGGGAATGTGATCCTGATCTTTCTCCGCACGGCGTTTTCGCGCGAGCGATTGCAAAAATTTAGCAGTTGCAAAGCTTCCCATTCCGCCCACTACTCCAAGCGGCCTTGGTCGGCCGAGCGATCCGGCAAACGGCATATCGAGCCTCGATACGAAGTTCATAATATGATGATCCTGCCTTTCGCGCTTCTTTGACCGCAACAGCACTCTCCGCTCCGCGACCGCCCTTTGAAGATGCTCGCGTAGTAGCCGAAAAGTTCGCTCCCTGAGTTGCGACAACGTTTGACGCCGGTTGCCACATCAGGTGATGAGCCGTGCGAACAGCAAAGGGCATGCCAACTCCAGGAAAACGGCCTCCAGAGACTTAATCGAGATCGCGATATCGATAGTTGTCGCCACATGGCCCGCGTCACGAAAGAGACACGGGGCGGTCATTTGTGCACATGCCTACAAACACGACCGGCGACACCGTGACCATGTGGCACAGGTTGCTCTGACGGTCTCAGAAACTGTACAGTTCGCCACCGAGGCGCCAATTGAGCGCACATTCCTTAGTTGCTCGACAGATTATCGTCGGAGGCGGGTCATGCAATCCGAGCAACGGCTTCCGCAGAAGAAAGGACAAAGAGGCGTGTCTTCGAAAATATCCCAGGAGGATAGCCATCGCATTGGCAAGCAAACAATTGAAGAGGCCCTGCGGCATGCGGACACGAATCTCGATGCTAGCCTTAATCGGCTTTTCCAACTGCTGCGAATCCCGTCCATCTCGTGCGACTCGCATTATGCGCAGCCATGCCGCGAGGCAGCTTCCTGGCTAGCTAATGAGCTCTCTGGCATTGGCTTCGATGCGTCCATCAGAGCTACGGTTGGAAACCCCGTAGTGCTCGGACACAGCAAGCGAACCGCTGGTCCACACATCTTGTTCTATGGCCATTACGATGTTCAACCTGTAGAGCCTCTGGATGAATGGGAGTCTCAACCGTTCGAGCCGACGCTGAGGGTGCAGCCCAACGGGGAAACCCACATTGTCGCCCGAGGCGCATCGGACGATAAAGGCCAGCTCCTGACCTTCATTGAGGCGTGCCGTGCCTGGATGGCGACGACAGGACGTTTGCCGGTTGACGTGTCGATGTTGTTCGAGGGAGAGGAAGAAAGTGGCAGTCCAAGTATGGAGGCATTCTTGGACGAATTCGAAGATGAATTGCTTGCTGATGTCATGCTACTTTGCGACACCTCTTTGTGGAACGACTCGGTGCCGGCGATTACCGTGATGTTTCGCGGCCTATTGGAAGAAGAGATTCGAGTAACGTGCGCCGACCGGGACTTGCATTCTGGTGCTTATGGGAATGCTGCGCGCAATCCAATCCAGGTTCTCGCTGAACTACTCGCCAGCCTGAGAGGTAGGAACGGGGAAGTGGCGATTGAGGGCTTCTACGACAACATTGTGGAGTTGGACAGTACTGTCAGAGGTGAGTTGCTGAAGCTGAATTTCGACACCGAGCAATTCCTTGGAGCTGTTGGCCTCTCCCAATCGGCGGGGGACATCTCTTACTCGGTAATGGAGCAGATTTGGACCCGTCCTTCGTGCGAAATCAATGGAATAGCAGGCGGGTATTGCGGTGTTGGCCTGAAAACCATCATTCCGTCCAGTGCGGTGGCCAAGGTCTCTTTCAGGCTGGTAGATGGTCAAGATCCGGAAAAGATAAGATCGACGTTTCGCAACCACATTTGCGCTCGAACACCGCGCGACTGCAAAGTGCAGTTTACCGGGCTCTCAGGCAGCTGCGCATCTGTTATGAGGCAAAGCAGCTCGTATCTGGACTGCGCGCGCGCCGCTCTTAAACAGGAGTGGGGTTGCGAGTCGGTTCTGATAGGAAGCGGAGGGTCGATTCCCATCGTAAGCATTGTTAGGAATCGGCTAGGGCTGGAGACTCTGCCCATCGGCTTCGCGCGAGCTGATGATCATCATCATAGCCCAAACGAAAAGTACGACCTCTATACCTTTCGAAAGGGAATTCGTTCGTGGATTCGCATTCTTGCGGAGCTTTCAAGATGCACGCTCGATCGGATCGAGGCCCAGCCGGACACCTTAGGCGGCGAGCGATATGAATGATCAATGAAGCCGTGTCTGCAATAACCCGCTGACGCTTCGACGCCATTTTCTCGACCTTCGTTCCATTCCATGTCAAGCCGTTCAATGCGACAAGGGAACGCGCTGACCGTCGTGTACCAATGATCTGGCGCGTACATGTCGTGCATATAGTTGCGCCAGACCGAACACGTACCGAGTATGCAAGCAGACAAACTGCTAGCGGAACGAAACTCCAGATCTAAGACGTCAAGCGATGCCGCTGGTGGCCCGCTTTCTGCATCGGACACCGCGGAAACTGGATGTTCGACGTAAGACACGGAGACGCTATGCGCATCTGCGGCATCAAATTGAGGCATGACGGAGCGATTGCTCTCATCGAGGACGGAAGGCTGGCCTTTTGCGTGGAGCAGGAGAAGCGGGACAATAATCTGCGGTACCAATCTATCGAAACTCTTGACGATGTCGTCGTCGTCTTGGCCGAGCACGGAGTTGCTTCGAGTGATGTTGATCAGTTTGTGATCGACGGCGGAGGAGACGGTCAGTGCCAAGTGCTCACTGGTGCTAAATCTGTCATTCTCCAATGGGGACCCTACGTAGAACCCCATGCGGAAGGGCTTCTCACTTCGTACAACGGCTCTGGCTTGATTCTCGAAGGCAGAGCATTTCCCTATAGAAGTTATTCACACGTCTCGGGCCATGTGGCATCCGCCTACTGCACAAGTCCGTTTGCTCAGTCCGGACAATCAGCTTTCTGTCTTGTGTGGGACGGCTCGATCCTTCCACGTCTCTATCACGTTGAACGTCGGGGCGCTCGGTTCCTAGAATGTCTGTTTCCAATTGTAGGCCACGCCTATGCTGTGGCCGGCGATTACTTTGGGCCTTACAAGGATCTCGACCGTAAACCCTGGGACTTAGGTGTCGCCGGCAAGCTAATGGCCTACATCGCGCTGGGTTGTGTCGATGATACGATCGTGAGCGTGTTTCGAGAGCTCTACAAGGAATGCTTTGCCGGCGATACGCAGCGTGCCCGCAGCTACCGTACGAAGATCGACAGCGGGGATTGGTTTCCGGCCATGCATGCCTTCTTTGAAGCCAGCGCCTCGCGATTGGATCGCAAGCGAGATGAAGATATAGTTGCATCATTCCACTCTTTTCTCGAGCGTCTCCTCGTTGAGCAATTGGCAGCTGCTGTACAGCGCCATTCACGGCTCCCAGGGCGACACAATCTATGCATAGCAGGCGGCTGTGGTCTTAACATAAAGTGGAACAGCGCAATGCGGTCCGCCGGACTGTTCGATGCTGTTTGGGTGCCCCCTTTTCCAAATGACAGCGGCGCGGCCATAGGTGCGGCTTGTGCCGCATTAGCAGAGCAGAAGGGCTTCGTGCCCCTCGAATGGTCGGTCTACAGTGGTCCGCAACTGCTGCGGAACGAGGTGCCGCCAGGATGGAAAGCCGTACCCTGCAATATGCGCGACCTTGCAAAGATTCTTGCGGGTAACAAGCCCGTCGTCTTTCTGGCCGGTAGCGCTGAGCTTGGACCGCGGGCGTTAGGCGGACGAAGCATCCTAGCGGCTGCGACATCAGTAGGGATGAAGGATCATCTCAATCAGATCAAACGTCGTGAATGCTTTCGGCCCGTGGCGCCCATATGCATTGAGGATCGTGCGCCGGATATCTTCTGCCCCGGAACCCCGGATCCTTACATGCTATTCGATCATCAGACGCGGACGGAATGGCTCGATAGAGTACCAGCTGTTGTTCACCTTGATGGATCTGCGCGATTGCAGACCATCTCCAGGACCTCTGAACACAAGATCGCCGAGCTTCTCGTGGCCTACGAAGAACTTACCGGCATCCCACTGCTTTGCAATACGAGTGCCAATCTCAATGGACGCGGGTTCTTCCCGGATGCTGCGGGGGCTTGTGAATGGGGACGCGTTGGCCATGTATGGTGCGATGGCCTGCTGTGGACAAAAGCCGCATAGGCATGGTGATGATGATGACCGATGTGATCTTTGCAAAGGGGTCCCTAGACCCGGTTAGAAGCATTCTCTGCGGCCCGGACTGCCGTGATCCGTAACGCAACCTACTGCTGCGATTGGCTGTCGACAAGAACGCTCTGGCGAGTTCTTCGTCGACCAGGACACAAGAAGATTCCCGGCGATTCTGTGCATCAACCACGTCGGATCGGGCCGTGATTAAAAAGAACGGTATATATATTGCCCTGCGCCACCGACGCGCCGATCTTTTCCAGTCGGACTCCAGCTCGAGAATAATTTGAACTCAATCTCAGCCATATCGGTGTTCGCACTATGATGGACGACGAATCCATCGGCCTCCAGTGCATTCACCGCCCGGCGCGCCAGGTCCAGTCCGTCGGCCTCGCGGTTGCGCGGCGCCGATATTGGCCGGCAAAGGAATGTCTGGGCGAGCCGCCGCGGCGCGCGCGTCAGCTCCTGGGAGTTGCGGAATCGCGGGCTCGCGCGCTGCGAACCGGCGCACATGGCGATCCCCAAAGCTTGTGCTGCATCGCTCAGATGCCGGTTGATGGCCTCGGCGCGTGGCATGCCGCCGGTCAGGGAGCTGATCGGCAGCGGCGCGCATGGTCTTCGCTAGCAGTGAGGCGCGCAGGCCGATGTGCGTCAGATCCAACTCGGGCAATGCGCAGTGTTCGAAACGGATGTACTCCGAGCCTGCGGCGACCCTGGCCGGCGGCGTTCGCCGATCCAGCACGATGTTCGGACGGTCGCCCTTGCGTCAGGGCGGTGTCGCACATGCTCGCTCCATTCGTCGCATCGGGCGACGGCGTTGCGTCGGATCGGACAGACGGCAGCGCGCGCACGCCGCTGCCTGCCGCGCGTTCAGGCCGGCGCACGCTGGCCTTCCCCCGCAGCGTCGCTGCGGTAGCGGCCGGTCGAGGTCTGGTAGTATCGCGCGCGGATGGCCACCATGGCCTCGATCAACGGTCCCCACGGCGCGGGAAAGCGTTCTTCCGCCATCACCCGGTGCAGCATGCGCATATGACCGGCCAGCTCGTCGTTGAGGAACTCCATCACTGGCATAGCCGGATAGCGCTGCAGTAGCAGGATCGCCGCGTTGCCAGCCTCGCCGGCCGACCTGTCCTTGTCGCGTCCATGCAGATCGTTCTGCAGGCGCCCTATCGCGCAGATGAGCCGCAGGACCTGGCGAAACGCCGGACGCGCGCGCAAGGTCGCCATGTCCAGCCCCTACAGCAACGACAGGCAACAGAGCACGTTCGCGTAGGCGATCGAATCAATGCCGTTGTAGAGGTACTCGGCGTAGGACCAGTGTTGCGGCCCTGCCGCCTGCGCGTGTCCGGCGCGCAGCGCCGCGCAGTAGCGCCGGGTATCGTCGAGAAGCTGAGCATAGTCGCGACGATCGTAGGCGAGCGCGGCCAGCGAAGCGCGCAGCACAGCGCAGCCCTCGAATCCGGAGAGCGCGCACGGCCCGCCCTGCCCCAGCGCCTGCTCGACCGCGGCGAGCTGCTCCGGCGCGATCAGGCCAAGGTCGTTGCAATCGTCAAGCCAGAACAGCAGCGCCAGTTCGCGATAGAACGCCACGATCAGCGTTTCGTCCTGTGGATCGCGGCCGGTGCGGGCGCTGGTGTCGCGCAGGCTCGGTGAATGCGCTGCTTGCGAATGCAGGCGAAGCTGCCCGGCGTAACGCAACGCGCACCTTGCGTTCTGTTCCGCTAGCTAGACGGGTGGAATGTCACCAGGAGACCAGCTGGCTTGGCAGGATGCCGCTTATTACAGCCCGGGGTTCTTGAGTTGGGCTGGAGTTAATGGAGATCAATTCTTCTCGCCGAGGAGGACGGGACATTCAACCTCGAGGGTCTACCTGTCGTTGGTTGCACGGGCATCGTGAAGGCTTCACGGGCGAACAACAATCGTATGATCCAGCGCATGTTATTGCGGAAGTGGACTCCCCTTTTTCTGTCCATCCGCGGCACGGTGCCGACCCCACGCGCGATAAGGTCACCGTGGTCCACAACTAGCGCCCCTACACTGACGCAGCAATCGAACCAACCCGCGTGGATTGTCAGCGTCAGCGCCTGGCCAGATGGACATCAGCCGCCCCGTTGAGGACGCGCTTGGCGGCGTTGTTGGCGTGGTCGGAACTCGTGTCGGCGCGGTGATCGGACGCGATCGCGACATAGACTGCCGGCAGCACGAAAAGCGTGAACAACGTGCCGATCGACAAGCCCGCGACGAGCACGAGCCCGATCGAGAAGCGGCTCGCGGCGCCAGCGCCCGTTGCGGTCAATAAGGGTATGAGGCCGGTCACCATCGCCGCAGTCGTCATCAGGATTGGACGGAGTCGGACCCGCGCTGCCATCTCGATGGCCGAGCGACGATCTAATCTCTCCTTGAACTGCAGCTCATTGGCGAACTCGACCATCAGGATACCGTGCTTCGAAATCAGCCCGACCAGTGTCAAGAGCCCGACCTGGGTGTAGATGTTCATCGTCGCCGCGCCAAAGAAGAGCGGGATCAAGGCGCCAACGATCGCCATCGGCACGCTGATCATGATGATGAGGGGATCGCGCAGGCTTTCGAACTGCGCCGCAAGCACCAGGAAGATGATGATCAGTGCAAATGCAAAAGTGATCGCAAGTTGGCTGCCCTCCTGGACATATTGGCGGGCGTCAGCAAGGAAGTCGTGGCTGAAACCTGCGGGCAGTTTCCTTGCCTCCCCCTCCAGGAAGTCCACGGCCTGGCCGATCGTGACGCCGGGCATCGGGACGGCCTGGAAGGTCGCGGAGTTGAGCTGGTTGTAGTGCGTGAGCGCGTTCGGATCAGTTGCGGTCTCGATGGAAACCACGGTCGACAGCGGCACCATCGAGCCCGTTGCCACCTTCACATAATAGTTCGCGAGGGCTTCCGGCGTCAGGCGCTTCTCGCGCGGCACCTGCGGAATCACCTGGTAGGAGCGGCCCTGCAGATTGAAGCGATTGACGTAGTTTCCCCCAAGCAGGGTCGCAAGCGCGCTCCCGATGCTCTGCATGGTGATGCCAAGGTCGTTGGCCTTGGACCGATCGACCTTGATACGCGCCACCGGCTGGTTGAACTCGAGGTCAGAGTCGCTCACCGCGAACAGGCCGCTCCTGCGCGCGGCGTCCTTCAGCTTCGACATCTGCTCATAGACGGATTGGAAACCGAGTGTCGAGTTGATCACCATCTGCACAGGTAAGCCGTCGGAACCGCCTGGAAGCGGCGGCAAGCTAAAGGCAAATGCGTTGACACCTTCGATTTTGGACAGCTCGGCCTGGACCTGCGACTTTAACGCGATCGATGACCGCTTGCGCTCGTCCCAAGGCTTTAGCAACATGCCGGCCAAGCCGGCCTGCGACCCATTGATACCGTTGAGCATGAAGCGCAAGTCGGTCTCGGGAAACTTCTTAAACGCCGTGTCGAGCTTGGCGCCATAGTAGTCGAGGTAGTCGATATTGGCGTATTTGGGCGCCTTGGTCAGCGCGAACACGATGCCCTGATCCTCCTCGGGCGCGAGTTCCTTGGACGTATGCAGATAGAGAAAGCCGACCAGGCCCAACATGGTCAGCGCAAACAGCCCGGTAATTGGCGAATAATCTAGCGAGCGGTCGAGCTTGCGGCCGTACCAGCGCGTCATGGCGCCGAACGTGCGGTTCACACCCCTTGCAAATCGCCCCTCCTCTGCGCTCGTGAGAAAGACCGAGCACATCATCGGCGACAGCGTGAGCGCGATCACGCCCGACACGATCACCGAGCCCGCCAGCGTGAACGCAAATTCGCGGAACAGCGTACCGGTGAGACCGCCGAGAAAGCCGATGGGCGCGTATACGGCGGCGAGCGTAATCGTCATGGAAACGACGGGGCCGACCATCTCGCGCGCTCCCTTTGTAGCGGCCTCTATGGGCGGTGCGCCGTCTTCCAGGTGGCGATAAATGTTCTCCACCACAACAATCGCGTCATCGACCACGAGACCGATCGCAAGCACCATCGCGAGCAGGGTTAAAAGATTGAATGAAAATCCCAGCGCCAGCATCATGCTGCAAGCACCAACGAGCGACAGCGGAATGGTGACGACAGGAATGATGACGGACCGCAGCGAGGCCAGGAAGAGGAAGATCACCACCACCACGATCACGACAGCCTCGATGAGCGTCTTCTCCACCTCATCGATCGATGATTGAATGAACTTGGTGGAGTCGTAGGCGACCTTCATCTTCAGAGATGGCGGCAGGTTGCGCTCGATCTCTGGAAACAGCGCTCGAACGCCTCGCACGATGTTCAGCGGATTGCCCTGCGGGCTTGCCCGAACGCCGATGAAAATCGCGTGTTCGCCGTTCATGGTAACGCTGGCGTCAGTGGTCTGCGCGGCAAGCTCGACAGTCGCAATGTCCTCCATGCGTACAAAGCCGCCGTCCTTGGCCTTGACAACCATGCGCTTGAAGTCATCGACACTGCGCAGATCCGTGTTGGCCGTGACATCGAAGAGATTGAAATGACCCTTGACCTGGCCGGCCGCGGCCTGGAAGTTGTTGGCGGAGATTGCAGCCGAAACGTCAGCCGGCGATACGCCACGCCCCGCCATTTTTGCAGGATCGAGCCATAGCCGCATCGCAAAACTCTGGCCGCCCAGGATGTCTGCAGCCGCGACGCCGTCTACCGTCGACATAATCGGTTGCACCACACGAGAGAGATAGTCGGTGATCGCGCTGGCCGTCAGTTCCTCGCTGGAGAAGCCGACATACATGACAGCCGTGGCCTGACCGCTCGACTTGGTGACGACCGGATCGTTCGATTCTTTCGGGATCAAATATCTGACCGAGTTGACCTTGGAGAGCACCTCGGTGAGCGCCTCGTTAGGATCAAAATTGAGCTTGATATAGACCTGGATCGTCGAAGTGCCGAGCACCGAGGAGGACGTAATGTAGTCGACGCCCTCGGCGGAAGCGACCGCCTGCTCCAGGGGCGTGGTGATGAACCCCTGGATCATGTCGGCGGAGGCGCCCGGATAGGATGTCGTGATGTTGACGACTGTGTTCGACAGCTTGGGATATTGCCGGATCGGCAAAACAGTGGCCGCGCGAAGGCCGATCAGCAGGATCAGGAGGCTGACGACGACGGACAACACCGGACGTTTGATGAAAAGCTCGGTAAATGCCATCGTGACCCTCGCATTCAAGAGATTGACCGCAAAATTCGCGAGCGATTCAGGGGGACGGCCACGATCATCAACGCGGCGGCTGCGGCCAGGGCCCTTAGGCAGAGCTAAGCGGGCCCGATTGCCTTAAAGGCTCGTATTTCGAAGCAACACACCCTCTACTGCGCGAGGATGTTGGGTGGTCCCTTCGAACGGGCAAAGCTCAAGAAAACGCAACGAATGAGCTCCTTCGTAGCAACCAATGTCCAAGATCACTGGATCTGTCTTCTGCAGAAACGAAACAATGTGCTGATGGACCCCCGACGCGGAAGTGGCCAACTTATGTCCATTAAACGTCGTCCTCACGCCCCAAGGGCACACAACAGCTTCCAGCAGACGCATTAAGTCATCTGAAGGCATTGTGCCGACCACGACGATCCTCGAATGATCCGGCTTCAACGTCGAAGGTACAAGCAACAAGACGAGTGGCTCAATTCTACAGAGGTAAGCGAGCGATATAGAATGGATTGCAAAAGCTATACCATGGTTTGTCGACACGCGACGCCGGTAAGGGCCGCACGAGACTCGATTCGAATAGACACGTGCCTCGCCCGGTACTTCATCTCGACTTCTTTCCCCTAGGTGGGATAACGACATCCAGGACGACGTTGGCGGATTTGCCGGTTTGCCAAGGATTTGGAGGAGGGCACGATCGCCTGATCCTCAAAGCAGAGGGGATCGTCGTCGCCCTGATCAGCTGCTTCAGGCCACCGCACTCTGGTGTCGGCGAGAGTCGTTCAGGCAGCTCCATCAACCCAAGCCGGGAAGGCTTTTCAGCCGGCTTTGAAGCGCCTGCCGATCAGGGACACGAGATTGTCGAGGTGCAGCGGCTCGTGCTGTGGCCGCTCTCCTTGCGCCCATCGCCGTGAGCATCTCCTACCGCTGTCGCTGCGGCCCGACGACGAACGACCGCTAGCGTTGAAAGTGGAACGGCTATAGCCTGCAAGAACACCAAAACGCCAGTCGTCAAATACCGCCGCGTCGATACCGGTCATGACGCCGCTAATGCTGGATTTGGTGCTTGCGGCATTGCCGTCACCTGATTGGGTCGTCCAGCCGCCAAAGGTAGAACCCCACGCCGCATAACGCTGCAAGGGCCACCGCGCGTGCATGGTGCGTTCACATGGCCCAACGGCAGGTTTGCGTCGGGATCGACAGGCGGCTGCGCAATTCGTCCGGCAGAAGCGATCCGGATGTGGTCATCCACCGTATCGGCAGCTGGGTTGGCCCCGATCACCGCGTCGCCCGATCCCATCAAGAGCCCATCGATGGCCGACGCGGCAATGCCATAGGCATCATCGGTTGGGTGGTTGGCCTGATTGAGTGTTGCAAGCCGTCCCTTGAGCCCGATCGTCGAGCGAAATGTCGTGACCACTTCCCGCTTCGACGCCACCGAGATCAGATCCTGTAACCGCATGAGCTTCGAGACCGCAGCGACCATTTCAGGCGTCAGGCCGGGCGCCACCGCCTCAAGCTGCTATTGGCCGGTTTCCGGCTTCAGCAGCCATTCGCACAATTCGCCGGCGGTGAGCGATGAGACGATCGCAAAGGCCGCCGGATCATGTCGATCCAAGATCAGGCGAGAGACGTCGTCAGGATCGGCCGGACCAGTTGCTCGGCCAGGAAGCTCTTGAGCGGCAAATCGGCCAGCGCCATCTGGGCCGCAAGCCGCTCGACCGGACCCTCAGCGGCGATGCCGGCAAGCTGATCGCCCGACCGCTCGGGCGTCGCCTTGGCCACGAGATCCCTGAGGTCGGCAAAGACGAAGACCATCCCTCTGATGGTTGTCCTGTAGGGCATGATCGGTCGTTATCCCTGGATCAAGGCGAGTGCTTCGGCATGAAGCCGCGGCGTTGCGGTTGCCAAAATGCGCCCTTCCGAGTGAATCGAGAGCGGGCATCCCTCCCAATCGGTGATGCAGCCGCCGGCGCCCTGCACGATCGGCACCAGCGCCATGTAGTCATATGGCTGAAGCCCCGTTTCGAGAACGATGTCGCATTGTCCCGACGCAAGCAGGCCATAGATGTAGCAATCGCCGCCGAAACGGCGCATCCGCGCAGCTCGCGACAGCCGCTCGAATGGCTCCATCTCGCCTTTGCGAAACATGTCAGGCGATGTGGTGTAGAAGCGCGCGTCGGCGACGCTCTCGCATGCGCTGGTCCGTGCCAATCCATCGCCGAACCGCGCCACGCCGGGCTTCGCCATCCACCGCTCACCCGTAAAGGGGACGTCGATCAGGCCGCAGAATGGTTGGTGCTGATAGGTCAACCCGATCAGCGTGCCGAACAAGGGAAAGCCGCTGATGAAGCTCTTGGTGCCGTCGATCGGGTCGATGATCCAGGTGAAAGCGCCACCTGGCTTGTTTCCGATCTCCTCACCGATAATGCCATGCTCCGGAAAGCGCGCCTCGATCCTTTCTCTGAGACGCAGCTCGACGGCTCGATCGGCAATCGTCACCGGGCTGGCGTCGGACTTGGCGGCGACATCCAGCGGCGTGCGGAAATAAGACAGCACGATGGGTCTGACCGAATCTGCGAGTTCGGCGGCGAATAACAGATAGACGTCGGCATCGCCTGCCGTGACGGCATGCTGGGCCATTACAGCGCCCTCAGGAACTGCGGCCATCGCGGATCGCGGTTGGTGGAGCGCGCCCGCATGTGTTTCCAGATCCGGTATTTGTAGAAATCGAAACCCAGCGTCGAGATCCGGTTCTGCTCCAGCGCCCAGGTGCTCCACTTGATGTCGGCGAGTGCCTCGTGAACGATGAAGCGCACGTGCCAGCGCTCGAAGCGGCCGGGCATGGGATCGTTGAAGCAGGGAACGAGGTCGAGCCCGGCCGCCTCGAGCGCTGCACGTGCCTGCTGATACTGACGGTAGAGCCAGCATGATCCGCGGGCCAGTAACCGCCGAGTTGCCTCACCTGCTCGTAGTGCTCCTCGATCATGTCGAACACGGTCTTGGTCAGCGGCAGCGGCGGAGCGTCGTGAAAGCGGCGATAGATCTGCACCACATTGGCGCGGAATGCCGATCACCTCGGCCTGTCTGCTCGCGGCCCGCGCCGTGCCCCGATCGATGAACATCTCGGTGCCGCGCCCCGGACTCTTCACAAAATATCCGACCGGATCGTGCTCGACTGTGACGCGGAAATTGGTGTTGCTGATGCCGCCGGACACCGTCTGATAAGACGAGCGGCATCCCTTCCAGACCTGGACCTGCACGATTGCGGCCTCGAGAGAGCGCTCCGTGTCCGACTTGCCGCTACCGACTTCAATCATGCTTGTGTCTCCCTTCGCCCTAGAGAGATCGCAGGTCGCTGCTCGAACCCCGGCTGTCCGAGCAGCATTCGGCAGCGCAAAAACCGCCATTTCGCGTATTTGTCGGAACTCGCCCCCCGCGCAGCGGCGATCTCGCGTGCGGCAGCAGGCTGCGTAACGCCCAATACAAATTGTCGGCTGCGGCATAGAGCCTGCATCGACTGAACGCCGTCTCGCTGAAGCGCCCATCATGGATCTCCAGCAGCGACTCCATCTGGCTCTCGAACTGGAACAGTTCGTTCATTTGAACACCGAGCTGGTAGTAAGGGCGATAAACCGAGGCTGTGAAGGCGGCGCGCCGCCGCAACTCATCGTCGACCAGTTCGGCATCGTCGTTGCCCAGCCGAAGGAACAGCGTTGCATCCTCGGCGGCGACATTGAACGAGGTCGGCTCGACCGCATGGTAGGATGGCGAGGCCACCGGAAACGTCGACACCGCATAGGTCGCTTGCGCGGCATCAATGACCGGCAAGCTCCTGATCGAGCGTTCGGCGCGCTGCTCGAGGGCCGTTTCGGGACCGCCGAGCGCTTTCCGTGAAGGTGCCGATGGTAGCCATTGCCTCATCCCCTTTGTTTTTTCTCGGGCCGCGCCGATCACATCCTCGATGGCGGTGGTGAAACCACGGACGGTCGCGTCAATGCGGGATTCGCCTCGCCGCGGCTCCCCCAATCTTCCAGTCTTGTTCATCAACGGTCACGAAGAGATCGTCCGCCGGGAAGAAGCAAAACAACACCGCTTGGCACAAGATCTCTTCAATTGCGCCTGCGGTTGCGGTCCAGCCACCCGGCGTCCCGGTCCGGAACGCGCCAATATAGGCTCAAGCCATCCGCTGAGGCGGCTCCAGGCTCCCGCCTCAAACGTCCTGCGTCTGCCACCAGGATTTCAAGAGTCGTTTCGCGACGGCGGTAGGATCATCGTCGTTGCCAACGGCGGCCTGATACGCAACGCCACTGTCTTTGAATTTGTTGAGCAGTACGTATCCATCCTCGACCTTGTATTGTCCTACCGCTATCTCGCCGGTATCGCCCTTCGCGCCCGACGGGGACCGAACGATAACACTAAGGCTACGATATTCATGCGGCATTTGGACACCCTGGATATGTGATTTGTCTATTAACGCATTGCTCAAACGTCGCGCGCGAGCTTTCGGGCAGCGCCTGACTAACCCCGTTGCCTGACCAAAAGCTGACGGCCGCGATCAATTCCTCGAATTCGAACTGGCGGGGTCCGATGCACCCCAGTCAACTTACAACAGCGATGCTACAAGCCTCAAACGTGTCAGAGTTTTCGAGCTGCGCAGGCAGTCTTCGTCCTTGTCAAGGTCTCCACCAATCGTGGCGACTTGATCAATCTTGCCTCCATCAGGCCATGTCAGCAACTGCGGGTTCAAGGCTGAAGGGCTGACCGTCAAAAACAAAGACAACTTCGTCATCTTCGATTCGCTTTGACGATCTCAGCCTCGGAGGTTGATTGGGTGGTCGGCTCCTTCCACGTCATTCGGCCGTGAATACGCCAACCCGATTACATTCTTGGAAATAAGTAGCTCGAGCGCAAACGTGCGATTTGCCTTACACGTGCCCTGATCGCGCAAAGATATTAATTTCCACGTCTTGGAACTCACGAAACTGGTTATCCAGTGGAAAAACGCCTTATACACTGCCTCTTTCAAAACGAAGAGATCTCGCCGCTTGAGCGTATGTAGACCGTACATGCACTGCTCTTTAGGGGTGGCGATCAATTCGATCAGGTTCTCCGGCAGAGGTTCATTAGGCTCAATGTCGATGCCGAGAGCTGTAATCCCTCTCGTCCCTGAACGCCATGAATGACACAACTTCTTCGATGCTCAGTAATTGCTCGGCAATTGCATAGGAGTTCTGTGCGTCAAGTTCAGCAAATTCGATCATGGGGTCCGGCCGAGCCATCTCCTCGGAGCCGCCGTCGCTCGCTCGCCCTAAGCATAGCGCTGGCGAGCGACGGCGGCGGAGAGGAGTGGCGCGCATCCCCTTGGTGGGCCTGAGCATCGTCAGGCCGCCTGGCGTAACGCCTCCTTCTTGTACTCCTTGAGCAGGTCCATGTTGAGATAGCGATGGTCCTCGAGCCAGGCCTGGTGACGCTCGACGGTCAGCGCCCGGACCAGCCGCAAGCAGCTTTCGGCATTGGGGAAGATTCGCACCACATAGGTGCGCCGCCGGATCTCCTCATTGAGACGCTCCAGCACGTTGGTCGATTTCATGTGCTTGCGGTGCGCCAGCGGCAGGCGGAAGGAGGTCAAGGTCTCCTCGATGTTTCCTGCACCCAGCCGGTGAGCTTGGGGTATTTGCCACCCCATTTGGCAAATCAAGTGGCCAGATCGCGCCGCACCCTGGCGAGATCGCGCCGGTCGAATATCCAGCGCAGCTCCAGCAGACAATCGTCTGTCGACCTTGCGCGGCACATAGTCGAGCGCATTTCTGAGGAAATGCACATAGGGGTCGTTTGAAGAAGTCAGACTCTCTCGGGTGTAGCAAGCCGCCCATTCATGCCTTCGCCTCAGACACGGGCGCGTTGCGATGCAGGACCACGGCGCATCGAGGGAGAACGATCAGCAACAAAAGAAGCGCAACAAAAGCAGCCGCGAGCCGCTTGAGGTTGATGGCGGCGGCCATCAGGTAGGCCTGGATCTTCATATTTGGCAGCCCGCTATCCGAAATGTGCTCTAAGCGAAATTCCCATTCGCGAGGCCCACGAGATTGTAGCTGACGCGGTAAGGCTCGAACGTGGAGATTCTCGTGGAAGAAGGTGTTGCGTGACGATTGGAGGCATCGCGCGTCCGTGGTGCAACTGATGTATCGAGCGATTGAATCGTTTGGCACTGATCGATTCATAGAAGGCATTGGGCCTTGCTTTGGCAGGCAGAGAGAACCTGCGCATGCCGAACCTCAAGCCAGGGCCGCTTCGTCTTCGCCGCATCGTGCCATCCGCAATACGCGGCGGTTTTACTTACTTTCGATCCAGCCGACCCCGTTCGGCGGGTCACGCTGATCCGCAACTGGGGCCGGATGGCACGAGTGGCCGTCATGATGCGAACCTTCGAGGACCGCGCGACAGAGCGCGAAGCGTTCGGGCGGCTGGAGCGCGCCAAGCGCGGGCGCGGATCCAGCTCTGCTGAGGAGAAAGTCTAAGGTTTCGTCAGTTTTCCGGGGATTGTGGCTCTGCCAGCGATATCGGCCTACCCGTCCGGCGCTTTTCATGTCAGAGGGGAGAAAATCACAGCAAGATGGAGCCCGTTCCATGACCACCGCGAATGAAATCGCCGAAAGGATCGCCGCCGAGAACAGCCTGACAAAGACGCAGGCGAAGGCCATCGTCGACAGCGTGTTCAAGGCGATCGCCGATGCAGCCGTGAGCGGGGCCGAGACAAGCATCTCCGGCTTTGGCAAGTTCAAGGTCAAGGACACGCCTGCCCGCGAGGGTCGTAATCCGTCGACCGGCGCAACGATCGCCATCGCGGCTTCGAAGAAGCTGACCTTCACACCAGCCAAAGCCATCAAGGACGTTCTCAACGGATGAGCGGAGCCGTTGCACGGCCGTGCCGTAAATCGCTAGATGAGGAAGCCTACGCTCGCTCCTCGACCCCAAGTGCTTCGTTGCCTTGGCGGATGAGGCCGGCCAGCTCGGCTTCGAGCACCTTGCGCCCCCGGGCGTGAACAGGGATTTGCGCAGTTCGGCGCGCAATTCCTCGATGGTGTCGACGGTCATGAGGCCTCTCCCATTAAAAGGAAAGAAGGCCTCGCCTCGCGGCAAGGTCAATTACAGGTCAATGGCTTTAAAAGAAGGAAACCAACCGGGAGAGCGCATCACGATCGGAAGACTGGCGCATCCAAAACGTCAGGGTTCGAGTCACTGGTCCAGTGCATCGCGAACCCCACCAATTTGGAAGCCGCTTTTTCCTATCGAAGGGCAGCGTAGTTGGTTTAGCAGCGCTTTTGGTGGCCCCGTAAATCTGTCTCTTGCGGGCGATCTACCAATCGCCCGCCAAATTCCCTTGAGACGCTACCGGTTCACCGTCGACTGACGAATTAGGCCACGCAGCTTCGTCGGCGTCAGCGGCAAGAAATCGGCTTTAACTCCGAATGGCTTCAACGCGTCCTCTATTGCGCTGGCAATGGCGGCCGGGGCGCCCATCCTGCCACCCTCGCCACCGCCTTTGATCCCATACTCGGTAAAGGGGGATGGCGTTACCACGTGGCCAACCCGGATGTTCGAAGGCACTTCGTGGATACTGGGCAGGATATAGTCGGCGAAGTTTGCGTTCAGGAACTGGCCATCCTCGGCGTACTTGTACTCTTCATAGATCGCTGTACCGATCCCCTGCGCCGTACCTCCCCGAACATGACCTGCGAGTGTCATCGGGTTCACGATCGTGCCGCAGTCATGCACCGCAACGTAGTCGAGAAACTTGACCTTGCCGGTCTCAACATCAACTTCCACGACCGGCATGTGACACATGTGGCCCATGATGGGATAGAAGATGCCCAGATCCTTGCGGTCCTCCGATGGCATCGGTGGTCAGCGGATGGTCATAGGTGCAGGAAGCATCCAGTCCAGTGTCGAATTCCGGCGTCTCTGGAAACGAGAGGCGGAAGAAATGCGCCATCATTGCAAGATCGGCGATGGACTTTTGAACGCCTTGCCGCCCCTTGACCCTGATCTTTCCGTCGAACAATTCCAAGTCGGAAGGGTCGGCGTCCAGCAGGTGAGCGGCGAGGAGGAACAGCTTCTTCCTGATCACTTGAGAGGCAGAGACGATTGCCCCGGCCACCATCACTGTGAAGCGACTTCCCCCTGGCCCGGTGCCGGCGATGCCGCTATCGGTATCAGCGTAGGTGACCGAGATATTTGCAGGATCCATGGTCAGATGCTCGGCCAAGAGCATGGTCGCCATGGTTTCCGGACTGTTGCCCCAGAAGGGCGCCTGAAGGGTGATTACGGCATTGCCGGTCGGATCGATCTTGACCTTGACGCCCTCGGGCGATGAGGTCAGCGCAAAGCCGGCCTCGTGGTTCAGCATCCAGAATTCGGTTGCCGAAAAAACCGATCGCTCCTGGCAGGTAGCAAGTCCGATTCCAATATAGCGCCCCTCCTTGCGAGCCTGTTCCTGCTTCTTCCGCCAGCCATCATAGTCGAGCATCTGCAGCGCCCTCTCGAGCACCGCGGGATAATCGCCACTGTCATAGAGATTACCGGTGGGGATGAAATAGGGAAACTGCTCGGGCTTGATGAAATTCCTGCGCCGGAACTCCACCGGATCGAGGTCAAACTCGGCACACGCCGCGTCGACCATTCTCTCCATGACATAGTTCGACACTTCCGAGCCGAAACCGCGATACGCGCCCTGCTGGCATTTGTTCGTCATGACGGCGGTGATGTCGGCCTCGACACTGCCGATCTGATAAGGACCGGTGATCTGCGACAATGCGTTGCCGTGGTGCCCGATACCGAACTGGAAGTAGGCGCCGTAGTCGTCAATGACCTTGCAGCGCATCGAGATCATCATGTCGTCGTGATCGAGCGCCAGTTCGCAATCATAGAAGCGGTCCGAACCGTGATGGTCGCAAGCCAGGATGTTGTCGGCGCGGTCCTCAATGTATTTCACCGGTCGCCCCGTTTCGCGAGCCAGAACCGCCGAGATCACCGGCACCTTGTGAAGGAAAAGCTTTGAGCCGAAGCTGCCGCCAGCGATTGTGGGCACAATGTTGAGCTTGTGGGCCGGCACACCCAGCGTGACCGCCAGGAGCCATCCCACATAATTGTACATCGAACTGTTTACGTGAATGGTGAACTTACCCGTCGCGCTGTCGTGCTCGCTGACGGCGCCGCAGGTCTCCAACGGCTGAGCACCCGACCGGGACCAGCGGAGCGAACGTTTGACAACCCGCTTGGCGCGGGCGAAGTCGCCAGCAACATTTCCGAAAGAGAACTTGCGGTGGATTGCGACGTTGGTGTCGCCACGCGCAGGATGCAGAACGCCCTCCCCCGTCACGTGCATCGCCTTGCGCGGATCGTTCATCGGTGGCAGCGGCTCGTACTCGACTTCGATCAGACGCGCCGCATCCTCGGCGATATAACGACTGTCAGCCGCGATGATCGCCACCGGCTCCCCGACATGACGGACACGGTCGATCGCAACACAGCGTTGTTCCACAGGCGGGTTTGAAAAACAGGGCAACGGCCCCGTCGATCTCGCCACGCCCTCGCCTGTCATCACCGCAACGACACCCGGCAATGCACGTGCCGCGGACGCATCAATCGATATGATCCGGGCGTGGGCGTGGGGGCTGGACAGAGTAGCCGCATGCAGCATGCCGGGCAGGCTCACATCGTCAGCATAGCGGCCCTGACCGGCCAGAAGGCGCGGGTCTTCGACGCGCTTCATGTCGGTGCCGATCCACTTGGTCTTCTGGCCCGGCTTTTCGCGCTGGCGGCTAACGGGGATACGTGTGGCCCGGTCGTTCATCTTACGCCCCGCCTTTTGCGATTTCAGAAGTGTCGCCGCATGCTCGATCGCGTCCACGATTGTCTGGTAGCCGGTGCAACGGCAAAGATTGCCACTAATCGCTTCGATGATGTCTTCCCGTCCAGGATTCGGATTACTGGCCAGAAACTCCTCGGCTCGCATCAGCATGCCGGGAGTACAATAGCCGCACTGCAAGCCGTGTTTTTCCCAGAATGCCTGCTGGATCGGGTGAAGCGCGCCTTGTTTGCCGAGGGCCTCCACCGTGCGAATATCATGCCCCTCTGCTTGTATTGCGAAGGTCAAACAGGATCGTGCCGTCATGCCGTCGATTTGAACTGTGCAGACGCCACATACGCCATGTTCGCATCCTACATGGGTGCCGGTAAGCCGAGCCACTTGCCGGATGAAATCCGACAGAAGCATGCGGGGCTCAACCTGACCGGAATAGGTCGCGCCATTGATCGTTAGTTCCACCCTCTGTGTCGTCATCGCGGCCACTCCCTACTTCGCGGCCATTTGCACTGCGGATGTCAGCACGCGACGCGACAAGGCCCGCACAAGGTCAAGCTTGTATGCCACGTCGGCATGAATGTCGTCGCTTGGATCAGCATTCACGACCGCAAGCTCCGCCGCATCGGTCAGAACTCGATCGTCTGGAACGGCACCTTCCAACCTCGCCTCCACCACCGACATTCGCCGCTTTCGGTCTCCGGCACCAGTAAGACCGAAACGTACATTCGTCATCCGCCCCTCGCGCATCGACAGCCTGCAGCCGGCGGAGACAACGGCGAAATCGCCCTTGCGCTGTGACATCTCTTCGAAAGCATAGCCTTCGCCTGCGGCCTGCGCCGGAATGCGGATCTCGGTCAGCATCTCAGCAGGTCCCACTTGCGTTTCGAAGGCGTCGATGAAGAAATTGTCAGCCGTCACGACGCGTTCGCCACGCGCACCTCGGATGACCATCGAGGCGTCAAGAAGCATGAGGACCAGCGGCATTTCGGACGCGGGATCCGCGTGGCAAATGTTGCCACCAAGTGTCCCGCGATTGCGGATCGTGTGGTGCGCCACGCTCTGATAGGCGACGATGAGCATCGGGCAAGCCAATGCTGAGGGGCCCGCCCCCATGATGGCGCTGTGGGTCGCGATCGCACCGATCCGAAGACTCCCATCTTGGACCCGGACATACCTCAGATCGGAGAGATTCCCGACGTCAACGAGCAGATCCGGCGTCGCCAGGCCCAAGTTCATCATCGGAATCAGACTTTGTCCGCCGGCCAGCAGCAGCGCCCCCTCTCCATGCCTCGCAAGCGCCGCGATCGCATCCTCGATCGAACTGGCACGATGGTATTCGAAGGGCGACGGCTTCATTCGGATCCTCCCGGCGATCTATTTATTGACCACTTGCTCATCCTCAAGAATCCGGACCAACCGCCGGAGGGTTTCGCCCGCTTCCTGTCGCCCATCAAGCAAAGCACCGACGCCGTGATCAACATTACGACGGGCGACAGCGCTTTCATGAAGGTCGACGAGCGCAGTGGCATTGTCGGTATTTATCAGAACCATAAGTATCAAGCTGAAATGCGAGAAGCCGTTGATAAATACGAGGGGTTTTAAAGCGGCTGCTCGCTTCCAAGCCAACCCAAAACGTTGCGGCGGCTCCTCCACTTGAGGACACTTGCATTGAAACTATTGAGAGCGAAGTGAAAGCGCTGACACACTGGTCGCGTGCTTATAGAAGCGCTCGACGAGATTCGAAATTCCCCAAAGATCGGCGGTGGTGAGTGCAACCGTGTCGGCACGGACGCTTTGGGGGGCCGGAAGGGAGTCGGGAGGCATGTGGGGCTCACACCGGCTGGCACTCATTCTTTGCATGCAAGCTGAGCTCTGCTCGATTCCGAGGTGCTTCACCGTCATTACCCACGGCGTCGGCGCGCGATTTTGGCGCCGACGTCGATGCCCACGAGCAGGCTTCGGATGGCTCGAGAGGAAGTCTGGAGCTTGGCTGGTCGGGCCCTTCAATCGAACTTATAGGAGGCCTGAAAGAACGTACCCCAGCGCTCCATGCTGTACTTCGCAAATATGCGCGGGTCACCGACGCAGCCGCGGCTGCTGCACAAAGAGTCGCTGTCCTTTTTGGTCCACATGGCCCAATAGCGGCCCCCGACACCGACGCTGATGTTCTTTGTGATGAAGTAGGACAATACGCCTTCAACCTGGACTCCGCCGCCACCATTGCCGTGTTGTTCATCAAAGGTGGTCTTGTCGCGCAAGAGATGATAGTCGCGTCCCTTGAAATCGGTCCAGGGCAGATAAGCGATATCAGCGCTCAAGCGCCAGCGCTCGGTCAGCATGGTTTCGGCGCTCAGGCCGATCCGGGGCGCATTCCATTGAGTGTCCTCGCCGCCGATGACCCGGCTGTCACCCGGCGCTAAACATCGATGCAGCGGGTTAGCCACTTGCACGCATCCAATCGAGTCCGAGCTCTGGCCGTAATAGGTCCAGCCTATAAATCCGCCGACCTTGTAGTCGCTACCGCGCAGGAAATCGTAACCGACATCGGCCGTGTAATATGTGAACCTTCCATTTGCTTGCCCTGATAACGTGTTGGAATACGCGCCGCCCCAATCTTCATCGTTCATGTTTCCTTTGTTGAACTGCCCGAGGCCAACATTGCTCTTCAGGAACACTCCCCAAGGGCTGTCGAGGCGGCCGAATAACTCCCCGGAAAATCCGTCCAGTCCGTGATAAGTGAGCCTCGATATGAGCATGCTGGGCTCATACGGCCGGCCATAGCGCACTCTGCTGTGGTCCCACTGGAATCGTCCTCGGCTCAGCCAGAGCCGCGAGCCGCCTTCGAATGACCAGCCGGACGCGTAGGGAATGGGCGGTACGCTGCTGGCTGACTTCGCGTACAGCGGCGCATTGGACCATTCTGTCGCTTTTGGGTCCGCGTCAAAATGGTAGTTCAGGCCAATCTTTCCGATGTGATAGTTGCTGGACAGATTGGTTGTGGTCGGCGGCAGAATTGCAGACGGGAACTGGACTGTCGCGGCGGTCGCGACACTTGGCCCGCCAAAATGCAGATAGTCATACTCAACGTTCACCGACCATGCAGGCGTAAGGGCTTGCTCGACGCCCAGCCCGATGACGCTACCGACACGACCATCGTCGAAATGGGTTTTCTCCTGTGGAAAGCGGCCGCCTTCAGCGTTGTTGACGACGTCGCCCCGATTGTTTTGCCAAGCCAAGCCTGCCTTGAGATAGGCCAGCGTGTGCCCGAGCGCGCCAAAGGCGTAACCGACGCGGCCGGTCCCGGTGGCAAAGAGGCTCGGACCTGCTTTGCAGTTTGCGCTCACAACGAAGCCCGAAGAGGCAAGGCATGTATTTGTGCCATCGGAGACAGCGCCGCTGGCATCCAGCTCGATGCCAAACACCCAGCTGTTGTTCTGCCAGTTGTAGCCGATCTGGCCACCTGCAAGGAACGCCGGGGTATCGACGATGCCGCCATAGATTGATGGACCGTACGGACTGCTGAAGGAGGTTCGGCCGTACCCACCGCCGACGTGTCCGCCAATATAGCCGCCAGACCAGTCCCACACCGCCCTTGGCAGTTTAAGTTGTGGCTCAAGGTCCGCCGCCTTGGCTGCGCTGCTTGCGACGAGCGCAACTGTTGTCGCACCACAAAAAATAATTGTCGATCGCATCAAAGGTTGCCCTGCACTTTCCGGTCCATAATTCGGCTCCTTAAGTTCTCGCCGCACGGCAAATCGTTGGGGCAGAGCAGACACTCGCCGCTGCGCGCGCCAAGCCCGAAGATCACCGTACTGCGATTGGTGATGATGCCCTGAACGAAGCAAGCCCCGTGCCGAGCCAAATTCGTATGTTGTGCCGGCGTTTCGTGAGAGTGTGTCGCGTCAACTTGCTGACAATGGTCTGGTGTCTGACAATCGAAGCGCCCGACAATCTCTCCATCGCGCGGTGAATGTGCGAGGCAGGCCCAATGCGCGACATTCATATTTCATGGAGTCGTCGCGCGGCAAAGCGTGGTATCGACCAACTGGTTTCGAATTAATGTGATAAGAAAGCTATCTTATGAGCAAGCGAATCGCCGCTTCACTGTTGGACCGCAAGACAGGCTCCGCAGCGCCGCCCGAAGAACCGTGCCGGCATGAATTTCGTCAACGCGTTATTTCCTGTCTGACGCGACTATGGACCAAAGGAAAATGGCGATCCATAGGCTATAATCGTCCTTGCCATTGACGAAGCAGCGTCGTGGCGTTGCCGCCAGGCGCAGGAGCGCCATCGAAGCAAATCGCCGCGGTACGTACGACGTCGATGTGCAAGGGCAGTTGAGCATGATTATCGAGCGCACAATCGAATATCGGTGGGAAGGCCGGGTGCTCTCGATCGGAATGGCCAGTGCGGGAAACGGTCCGGACGTGATCCTGCTGCCTGCGCTCAGCTCGATTTCGACGCGCGCCGAGATGTATCCACTGCTCGAGCGACTGGCGGTTTATGATGATGCGCGGATGCCGCTCTGTTGGCGAGGAGACCATGACCGTGGCTGACGATATCTTGCGGGAAGTGCGGAACGCCGGAACGTACCGCTGCAGCGATCGCCGGACTACAGTTCGATGACAAAAATCAAAGTAGAACGTGTCAGCCCGGTATGCCGTAGGCTCGTCGAAAGCGGACATCCCCGCCCATTCACCTATCACCTGCCAACGTATTAAAGTACCCAGCCGCCGACGTGACGACAAGAGCGCTACCCTTCAAAGCATTGATTGCCGCCGAGCTGGCGCGTATCGAGGCTCAACTTGTGAATACGCCCCACGGGCCAGAGCGCGAGGAGCTTGACCGCAAGCTGCGTCGGCTCAGGACAGCCTTCAACGTCGACAGTTGGGACCGACCAACATAAAGAGTTCGCTGACGGCCGCGTCTGTTCCCAGACGATTTCCGACCCTGTGCGCTCCCTGCAGACGTGCTCTGATTGACGCTTGATGCACATCTGCCGTTTCGCGATTTGATCTATCCCACTGTCAACCGGATGGGTCTCCCGATCGACCGGGTGAGGCCGGGCCGCAAGAGGCGACGGCGACCGCGGTCTCACGCGCCTGGTCGTCGATGCCGACGACGACCGGATCTTGACTGCGGCCATCCTGGATCCTCCGACAACGAAGCGGCCATCGCGGCAGGCGCCACTGCCTCGGCCTGCGGCAGCACACCGGGATCAATCCGGCGATGTCAGGATCCAGCTGTTGTGCGGCGGCGACGGGCTGACACGATTTGCATGACCTTGCCGACATGTGACCATGATTGGACTTGCGCCTTCCGACGACTACGCCGAGCATAGCGCGCTGACCCATCCCGGCCCTTCGAGACTTTGATCAGCGGCCTTCCGTCAGATATTCCGGTGTTGTGTTACACCTTGCAGGGTCTCCTGATCCACGAAGCATGGATCGAGAAGAATGGTTTGAACCCAGCCACTTTTGCCGGTCAAAGCCGTGCGACCATGCCGGTGGCGCAACGCCTGGGGCAGCTTCTAGCGATCGACCCAAGACCGCTGACCACCGCTCGACCGGGCAACTTGAGAGCCTTGAGCACATGCCGAGACTTTTCGTTGATGCTGTGCGGCGTTCTGCGGCATCACGGCGTGCCGGCCCGCATCCGGTGCGGGTTTTCCTCCTGTGTCATCCAGGCCGGATCAACTCGGCCATCAGGCTTCTCACGACTTTATGCATGCGATTCCGACTTTTATAGCATCAGCGCGAACCCGCACCCTGCACCAGACGTGCGAAAGAACCCTTGATTGTTGCCGCCTAAAGCTTATCGTCCTCGACTTTGAGCGTTCTCTGCTTCTCGTGGAAGACGTTAAATCCGCTCGTGCGTTACTGCCGGCCAGCAAAAGCTGCGGGCCGGCGGTGAGGGTGTCGAGGGGCGGCGGCCTTCCCCTTCGCTCAATGGTGTCGCCGGCGCCTGGATGGTTTCCACGACGCCGCCCCCGCAATCGCGTAGCCGTTGTGATGATCATCGTGCATGCGCTACGCTGTTGGGGACATGCTGATGGCGGTGCCGGAAGCACCGGAGACATGTGATATCTCGGTAGCGGGCAGAGCGGCTTCTCTGTCGCTGCACAGGAAAGCGTAGAGTTCCTTCACGCAAATGCGTGCGTCCTTTTTTTCTTTTTGAAAGGGCGGGACGAGTGGCAACCTGATATCGGCCATTTGGTAGAACGGACTGCGCTCTTCGTACAGCTGGTCAACCTTCTGCTCGATGTCGGTGCCTTGCAGCAGCGGCCGGCTGGTGTCCCGCTTCAGGCGCTTGCGGAGCTCTTTCGGCTCGGTATCGAGCCAGATCGACCTCGCCTTATTAAGGATCAGGGCTCGATTGGACTCCTTGCCAAAGCAGCCGCCGCCGGTTGCGATGACGATGGGCCCTCTCTCCAGCTGCTTGGCGAGCTCTTTGGTCTCCAGGTCCCTGAAGTGCGCCTCGCCCCGGCCAGGGTCGGCGAACATCTCCATCAGATTGCCGTGCTCGGCGACGATACGCTTATCGATGTCGACAAACTCCACCCCCAACTCCTTGGCGAGCTGGGCGCCGATGCGCGACTTGCCGCTCGCCGGCATGCCGACGAGCACCACCGGCCGCGTACCGAGGGCCGCGAGGATCTCGCCGGCTTGCGGCGAGCGAGCGACGGCAATCTGTTGTCTTGCGACGGTGGTCGACCTGGAGGTCCCTGCCGGCCTCGACCTGCTTTCTCCTGACGAGCCCCAGTGCAATATGTCCCAAGCACCAGGGGGAACGGGGGCCAGCTCGCCTTCGCTCTGCGCGAGCTCGGCCTGGTAACTGGCCGGTGTATGGAACTCGACCTCGAAGCGATAGTTCTGCGCGGTTCTGAACGTCGTGTGAACGCCGCGTAACCTCGGCGTGTCCGCCCTGATGAACCAGTTGGTGGTCTCGACCTCGCGGCAGTCCCGCTCCTCGAAGGCCAGTGTCGCCTTCCTGAAGGCGCGCGTAAAAGCCTCGTCCGGGATCTCGAAGACATGGCGCACGGCATTGGTGACCAGTTGGGCCTCCGGCGCCGCGCTCACGCTCTGGCCGGTCAACTCGTCGGCTATCCAGACCTGCCCGCGCGACGGTTGGTCAAGATGCGGCACCTTCACCTCGATGCCGTCCTGCCGCAAAAGCTCGGCAACCGAATGCACAGTTTCGGTAATCGCGCTTTGCGCTTCGGCGGGGACGGCTTCGAGCCTGGCGCGCTCCAGGGCCTGTTCGCTGCTCAGCGCTATCCTGCTGGCGGGGTCGTCGTCGGCCGAGATTGCTAAGGCGCTGGGCAGGATGCGCTTTTCGACGGCGAGTCTGATCGAGGCCTCCATGACCGAGGCTGCCAGCGTGGGGTTGTCCTTCAGATCCGCCAGGGTGCCATCGACGTCGAACCGGCCCTGGTGGAGCTTTGCCGCCTGCCCCTTGACATAGGGCGCCGGCTTGAAGCCCGGCCTCCGCTCCAAGAGCCGCTGCAATTCGTGGGCTTTTTGCGTGAACACCCGCGTGCCAGTATCGGACTTGTAGGCGTCCGTGCCGACCTTGATGCCGACGCTCAACAGATTGATGGCGCTTTCATGCAGATCGTCCGGGTTGTAGCCGTCAGGCCGCGGATCGATGCGCGGCTGGTAGTGGTTGAGCAGGAAGTCGATGCGCTTCCTGGCGTCAGCGGCTGCCGGATAGGATTCGCTGAGTTTCGGGAAGAGCGCGCCGGCGTCGGCGCTGACGGCAGGCTTCGGGCCGGTTGAGGCCACGGATCGCGCTAACTGTTGCTTGACGTCCGACTGCTCACGAGCCGGCTCGCTATTGAGCTGCAGGTTCCAGTCCTGGAGCTCGGCCACTAGCAAGGCGGCCAGTTCGCAGGCCACCGGATGCCTGGCGGCCTTGCTGTCTTCCCTCGCCCTGGCGATGAGCTCATGGAGGGTCTGGCCATCCGGCCGATCTTCCTGCAACAGTGCGAGGATGTCGGCCTTGAGCTCAGGATGAATGCCTTCGTAGGTGCCGAAGATGGCACGCTCGGCAAACCAGCGTTGCGCCTCCAGCGGCTGCGCCAGCATGTTGCGCTGCAGGCAGCTGTAGGTCTCCAGCACGAGCCCGGAGGCCGACAGGATCTGCTTGGACCGGCTGAACTGGTAGCCGCCTTTCTCAATGGCCGGCGTGTGCGACTTCGGCGGCTTCAGCGAGGCGATGCCGCGCGCCTGCAGCTGCGCGTCGAACTGGCTCACATGCTCGTAAAGGCGAGGTCGGTCGCCGATGATGATGACGGCATCGCCGTCAAAATCGCCGTCGAGCTTTTTTTGTTCGGCGCTCGGAACCGCAACCAAAGAGCCGGGCGCGAACACCTCGGTCGCCTGCAGGATGCCGACGCACTCGAGCGCGGTGTCGGCCTTGACCCGGTCCTTTTCCTTCAGCCAGCGCGAATGGCACTTTACGTCCTCGGCAGACATCACCACCCCGCGCTCGGCGAAGTCCGCCGGCCACATTTCGTCGGGCACAACGATCAAGATGCCTTTGGCAAAGAAGGTCGGATCGTCGGCGGCAAGCCCAGCCCCCGACCTGTGCGCGACGTTGAAGCTGTATTGGAAGGCCACGCACCGATCCAGGAACGCCGCGGTCCGATCGCCATCGCGCGCCGACCTGACCTGGTCGACGGCGAACGGGCGCAGGTTGGGCTTGTCATAGGGGGAGCGTCCGACAAGCACGCCAGTGTCACGGGTCAAGGTCTTGCTCTTGCCCGTCGGCACATGCAAGTATTCGTCGCTGGACGGCACGGCGATCGCGCCCGAACCCTCGATATGCCCGCCCGTGACCGTGCGGAACAGCTCCTCGGCGGTGAGGCTTTGATGGGTTTCGAGCCAAGCCAGAGCCTTCTCGCGGGTCTCCTGTGCCACCTCGACGCTGCGCGGATAATGTTGCAGCGCCGAGGGCGGTACCGCCGATTGCCTTTTATCGGCAAAGGCCGGCATCCGCTTGGGAGCGTCGTGGCGAGCCCGGGCAATGGCCGGCATGCGCTCGGCCAGTGAGGCCTTGATGAAGCCGCAGCCGTCATGCGGCCGCAAGGCGATCTCGCCGTCTCGCCCCTCGAACCGGAAGGGATGCACTGCGCCTGCGGGGCGGTCGGGCAGAAGCGACAGCTTGAAGCACCCTTCCAGCGCATAATCATGCGGGCCAACGTCGGGGACGCTCGGCGGCGAGGCAAATCCGCGGCGCTGGGTATAGTAATAGGCTTCCTTGAACGGCGCCCAGGCCCGCGACAGCTGCTCAAAGGCCGTACCCGGAGCCGTCTCGGCATAGGGGATCGCCAAAAGCTTGCCGCTTGGGACCTCTTCGGCCGCGAAGGGCAGCTGAGAGGCAAGCTGGTTCAGGCTCTTTTCCGGCGGCCTCAGTTTGCTGCCGCCGAACAGGTCCATGCGGTAGGGCACGCCCTCCACGGTGAGCGTGCGTGTCAGCATGGCGCCAGTCGGAGCTCCCTTTAGCTGCACCGCCACCACCTTCACCGCGCCCGAGGTCAAGCGGTGGAAAATGGAATAGCGCAACTCGGCTTCGCTGCCCAGCGGCCGGCCTTGCATGTCGACCACCGGCAGCCGCATCAGTCCGGCATCGCCTTGCGGCGGTCTCGGCTCGTGGTCCATGGCCTGAAGGACCCGATGGACATCGAAGCTGGCGGCTGCATGCTGGGCCTGGATCATCGATGCGTTCTGCGCCATGAAGGTGTCGAGCGCTTCGAGCGGCTCCTTCGCCTCGATCTCGGCGATCACGTTCCAGCTCTTGAAGGAAAGGTCGGCGTAGATGAGGGCGCGGACACTGTCCAGGATTTGCCTGGTCTTGCCGTGCAGCTCTTGCTGCCTGGCCTGCAAGGCGAGCTCGTCGCCGTCGACATAGGGCCGCCGGTAGAGCGTCTCCAGCACCGCCCGGCTCTTGAGCACCTGATAGATCGAAAGCGCCGGGAAGCGGCTTGCATTGGCACCGCTGGTGCGCTCGGCCTGGCCTGGCTTGAGATAACCGTCGATCTTGTGTTCCACCACCGGCTGGATGGCGTTGAGCAGGTTCAGCGCCGACCTGCGGTGCCAGCGCAACACCGGCTTCGGGCTGCGAGCCAGTGGCAGCAGGGAGGCGCAAAGATTGCCCATCGTCTCAAGGTTGTTGTCGCGCTTAAACTCGGGAGCGGCACGTAACACCTCGAGCCTGTCCAGCCCCGGCTGTGCCAGCGCACCGAGATCGTCCAACAACTGCGCCTTGCCCAACGCCTTGAATATATTCGCGATGGCATGGACATCGGCCTGCTGCAGCCGATCCTCGGCATATTGGAGGTAGTGCGCCAGCCGATGCAGCCGGTCCTTCAGCAAGGCCGGTTCGGCGACCTCGCCGGCGGTCTCCCCCTCCTCGATACTCCGCGACAGACCGTTGGCGACCCTGACTAGCGCAGGCGTGCTGAAAGTACTGAAGCGACGGCCCTTGGAACCGAGCTCGCCGGCGATGGCAACGATCGCCTTGCGTGCTTTTTCTTCTTCCGGCCACTTGCCGAAACCGTTCACCATATTGGCCAATTCTTGATGCGAGAATCCGTCGAGCTTGCCGGCGCGGGCAACCACCGCGCCGGCGATGGCAACCGTCGCCTCACGCGTCTTCTGCTGGTCCGGCCATCTGCTGAAGCCGTTCACCAAATCGGCCAACTCTGTATCCGAAAATCCGTCGAACTCGCCGGCGCGGGCAATCACCGCGTCGGCGATGGCAAGCGTCGCTTCGCGCGTCTTCTGCTGGTCCGACATTGCATCGGAGATGCGGTGCGGGCTTCCTTCGCTATCAGAACGCCCTGCTTGTCCAACCAACTCTCCGGTGCTGCCGATATTCCCTCTCCGATCCGGCAAAACGCATCTCAGGGCCTGGGCTTCTTGATGACGCACGGGCTCGACGGAAAGTGATGAGGCGGCTTGCTGAAGGGGGGTAGTCGGTTCACGACCGTCATCGCGCTCCGTCGAAGCGGCGGACAAGGTCAATGGATTGGCTTCCTGCCCGCTGCTGGCCCACCGCTCGAGGCGCCACTGCCGATAACTGCGAATGTCCATCTCCGAAGCGATACCGCTCGAGGAATCCAAGATGGCGTTGCGGTCGATGCCCCCCGTAAGGCCGTCAGTAGGGCGCCCCTGTGACGGATTTCGCAAGAGGCGAGGGCTGTCAAGCAATGCGGACTCACGATAGGGGCGATTCAAGCGAGAATTCGGCTGACGTGCAATCTCGGCCAGCACCGTGCTTAACTCTCGCGACATACTGCCCAGCGAATTGTCTTCCCCATCGGATGATTCCACCCAGCTCACAGCGCTTGACTGCTCCAAATGGTCAGTTGCTGACGGAGAAGCTTCCGTGCTCGAATGCTGGACTTCCTCATCTTCTTCCATGATGGGATACAAAGCACGATCAGCGCAGGCTCGCCCGACAAAATCCATGCCTAGTCTCCCGTTTTAGAAGCGCTGCCGCCGGTTTCTGATCACGGGATATTGCGGAGTCCAGCTTACGAGATGCTGACGATCGCGATGAGAATACCCGCGTCAGGGTGTCGCGTCATAAGCCCTCCCAAGCTCGCCGAATAGCAACTATGGATATCAGTGTGAGAAAGCTTGGAAGCTCAAGATTTCCAAATGCAGCAAGGCCACAGCATCCCTTTCTCCAGTTCGGTCGGGTGGCCCCTTAGCAGAAAGTAACGCGTCCGGCTAAGCTACCATCAGCATCGCGTCATTTGCCGGCCACTGAGGCCGCCTTCTTCCCGTTTCAGTTCCTGAGACTCTTACTCGCACCGTCGTCTGGACAGCGGGAGCACGGGCTCTTCTCCGTCCAGGCAAATACCTAACCAACCAAGAGCCACTGATCCGTACGAGTGGAAATCAAGCAGCTACGCCAGGCCCGCGCCAATATGACAAATTGAGCGATATCGATCAGGCAGCGTTCGAAATCCAGTTCAAAAGAGCCGTCTTCGGTTTGACGCCGACCGAGAAATCGGCCACTTCGCCGCACTTGAAGATCGCGAGCGTCGGAATGGAGCGCACGCCCAATTGGGCGGCGAGTTCCGGGTTTTCATCGATGTTGAGCTTGGCGACCTTGATCTTGCCTTCCATCTCGACGGAGATTTCCTCGAGGCTCGGAGCAATCATCTTGCAGGGATCGCACCATTCGGCCCAGAAATCGACGACGACGGGTGCTGCGGATTCCAGAACTTCGGACTGGAAGTTATTGATATCGACTTTCACGGTAGCCATGGCTGCTCCTTTGACCGAAGAAGATGTTGAACCACATATGACGGTGCGGTGCAGATTTTTCAATTATCAACCCGACGATCCAGCTTTTCTATGCTGTTAGCCTAAGACACGCCAACGACGCTCATCGTGCCAAGGTGGAGCCTTCGCGCTTGCGATGCCCTCAACTCTGCTCGCGCGCGACTGTATGATGGGAGCATGGTGAGCAGTGGGCGAGCAAAGACTTTAAGGAAGGAATGCGGCTGCATGGTGTGCTCCCGCACGAAGTACAGCCGGAGACAAGATTGACCATCCGCGGATTGGACTACATAGCCAGCATTGGACCGCCAGGCCTGGAGCAGGAGGTGTTTCTTCGCAGAGCCTGACAAGGCATTCGCAGTCAGAGCAAATATGCATGGCGCCTTTCATAGGACCGCACGGCCGCCTCTTCCGAGAGGTGGATCGCTCGCGCGCGTATGCTGGCGATATCACCGGCAGCATGTGGGCTGGGGCCGCGCTCCCAGGGAGTCCTCCGCCCAGCGCAACGCAACGACGCAATCGGGAGCCTCCGCCATAGTTCAACCGGTGGATCGAGCCCGAATCTTTTGAAATCGCCTCGCATACACAAGCGTTTCGACCTTGAGGTCCTGAAGAACGACAAGGCGACTGACAACCGCAGCGACGCTGATCCTGCTGCCGATCAGCGGCTCTGATCACGGTACTTTTCGAACGACTGCCAGCGTTTCCCGTTGTCAAGGGCACCGGGCCCCGATCATTCCTTCCGCGGATGGACCAAACGAGCTCCTTCGTAACGATTCACCGCAAGCCCAGGACAGGCCGCTATGGGTCCATCGACTAATTGATTGACCGCATCCTGCTGACCCGTCCTGTGACGTTTTTGTATTGCAACAGCGCTTACCTGCCCGCAGCAGTCAATACTGGCCCATCATCGAATATTGCCAATGACAGCCTCCTTGGCCTTTTCGTCTTTCGACAGAACGTTAGACGTCAATTCAGTGACCTGATTGAGCTTATCCAGAAGCCCTTGCAACGAAATCACTGCCATTTGCCCTTCGCTGTTGGCGCTATCAATCGCCGCTTTAACATTGTTGATCGCAGCGTCGAACTCCGCCTGTATGCCATACACGTCGTGATTGTTGGTTTCGATGGCGATGCCATTCGCCTGTATGAACTCATAAACGCTTCGGGTCTTGCCCTGCGAATCGATAAAGGTGCCGTACGCTTTGACAGTCTTGTCGTCATTTGGCCTTTCGGCCCGCAGGGTCGCCAATGCGCTATTCATGTCTTTCAAAAGATTGTTACGCGCCTGCATGCTGGCATAATCAGCCCGGAGCTCCCTCTCGTAGATGCCGTGTCGCTCCATCATGAGCAGCATCATGGTCGAATATAGCGACTGCCCATCCGTGATGGCATAGTCCGCACTGTAGGACGGCACGCTTGCAGTTCCATTGATCATTTTCTACCTTCCTTCCGGTCTAAACATCGGCTGTTCAAACGATGGGTTGCACTCAGGCCATGTTGACGAGTTTGCTCCTCGTCTCGCTATCTGCACTACGCATCTCCGCAAGCTTGCTCAGCATGTCCTGAATCTGCGTCTGATAGTAATCGATGAATTGCCTTTCGTCCTCCGCGTGGGCCTTCGCCTTGGTGCTATCCGCGTCATGCTTCGCTTTCTCTTCCTGACATTGAGTGGACGCCATGTTCATGCCGGCCCCGGCGATCTTGGACGTTTCCGTTGTAATAGCAGCCATGCCCCCCCATCTCATGGTCTCCTGTTCGGCCGCGGTTTGCGCGTAAGCAATGCGCCTTGACGCCCGCTGCTCCGATCGCATCGCCCATTGTGACTTTACGCGGCCAGACGAGGGCTTGGGTGCATTGCTTTCGAATCGCAATTGACTCTGGCGAGCACCCTTGAGGTTCATGCCGGCGCCGGCGATAGCGCCACTCGATGCGACGATTGAGCCAATCAACTGGTAGAGCCCTGAGCTTCGAATCGACTTGGCGGCCGCGTCCTGCGCAGCGATATCGGCGCCAACCGCAGCCCACATGTCCTCTCTGGCCGCTTTGCGAAGCTCGGAATTGAGACGAACAATGAGCGCCGCGATTGCCGACATGTTGCTTCCCGTCGCAAAGTCCTCGAGCTTGGGCGCAATACCTGAAAGCGTCCGCTGCGTAACACGCTCAGGAGACCCCGAGTTTCCAAGCGGTGCAGAACTTGGCGCGCCGTTGGCACTATGGGCAAACGACTGAGTAGTGGTCGCCTCTGGTGCGCGGGTGCCGCGCGGGGAGACAGAGGGCGAACTCGGCGAAAGCTGACGATCCGCGGCATTGTCCAATGGATCAACGCCGGCGACATTTACGCGCTCGATAGCACTTAGCATGAATGCGCTCCTTACGCTCGCAAGAGAAGGCTGTTAGAAGTGATTAGGCGAAGGCATGGATGAGAGACGCATCACTGGCACTGCGGCTCTCGATAGCCTCGGCAATCCTCTGTGTGGTCGCCTTTTGGTCGAGGACGAGCTGCTTGATGAAGTCCATCTCGTTGTTCTGAAGCTGTTTCATCCACGTAATTCGCTTCCTTATGTCCAACGCGTCCGCCTGAGCGTCTGCGGCCTCCTTCTGCTGAACCCCATTCGCTATGCCGGCAGCGGCCTCGCCGAACGAAGCAGTTGCCTCGCCAACGCGGGCGGCAGTCGAAACCTTCTGGCTGATCCGAGCAATCCTGGTAGCGTTCGAGGTTGTATCTGCGATCGTGGAAGCGGCTTGGTTCATGGCCCTTGAGAGGACGGTTGCCAACGCGCCCGGTTGCTTTGCGAGGGAGGCAAGTCCACGGAGAGCCGACGCGCCGGCCTCACCAAGGCGACTCCACATAGCGGCCGCGCGGGCTCCATTCGCAGCCCCACCCATAAGCCCGGCGCCTGCCGTCAGCACGGTAACGGACAATATGATGCCCATCGTGATGCCGATAGCCACTTTGTTCGCCTGGGCGGCATCCATGCCATCTTTCATGAGACGTTTGGCAATCGCCTGGGTCATCTTGTCGACGACACCCGTTTCGTTGAGCACCGCAACGCCAACTGTAACTGCTGCGGCAACTGTAGCAAGAGTGCCGCCGGTGACCACGGCAGCCGCGACCGAGAGCCCGACCGCGAGCCACCCGAGAAACTTCCTTATGCGTGAGCTCTTTTTCGCTTTCGCCATGGCGTTTGCGGCTTCGACAATCTTTTTGCCGATCGTCTCGTGCTGCTGCCTTAGCAATTCGCCTTCGTGTCGAACATCCGCCATCCCGCTCGCAATTAGCCGATCAGCCATTTTGATCCTCACTGCCAGCAGATTGTTAGCAAGTTCGCTCGGGTCGAGCCCGCGCGGCACCGCCAGGCTCGGAATCGAACCCGATGCGACGATTTTGCGGGAGGCTGCTGGCGGCAAATTAGCAATTGCTGTCGTATCGAGCGCGCCTGATCGAGAAATCAAGGAGCGATCGGGTACAAGCAGCGGCCCTGCTTCGTACTGCGCTTCACTGGTCCAACCGGTTACGTTCAAGCTATGCACCATTTGAGTTCCTTTCCGTTTTTAGACGGTCGAGCATCCGTCGCGCGCGCCAGGCGAACGTGTCGAGCTCAGGATTTCCGGCACTGAGCGTTAGGACATCACCGAGCGCGACTATGGCTGCTGCCGGGCGCCCCAGCTTGACCAAACATTCTGCAGCGCGAAGCGGTATCTGCGGGTCCTCGCTGTCCAGGAGCGCAGCCAACCTGTAAGCCTGCACCGCCCCCTCTGTATCCTCAAGCATCTGACTGGCAGCAGCCAAGCTGAGCCAGGATCGCGCGTCTGTGTGTCGATGCAAGCATAGAAAGCGAAAGAAGCTCAGCGCGTACTCATATTTGCCGCAGCAGTAATAGCGGTGACCCAGCGCATATAGCGCCTCAAGCTCTTCGTCTGTAATGCCAACGACATCGCCGAGCGTCGCGCGCCCCGCCATGAGATCGAGCGCGAGATGCGACGAGGCTCCGCCGTCAATCGCATCGGCCGCCTCAGAACCACTCAATAGGCCTTGCTCGACCCCGCTCGCCATATCACACCCTTCGTCCGAACCATGACAGATTCGAAGTCGTTTCGGGTGAAGGCAAAACATCGCCTGGGGCCGCCTGCTCGCACCAAGAAGATGCGTCAGAGCCTCCGTCGCAATCGCCGCTACTCGCAGGAAGGGAATCCGGGCCGGCAGCCCCGCCGTCCGATAGTTGAGTCAGCCACTCAAGTTGAGCGCCCACCCTCCTCAGAAGGCTGTCCATTTGCTGGATCGTTTGTCGGGACCTTTGTATCGTTTCATCTAGATCCACATTCGTTTCCTCACCAACTCCATCCGATGCACCCGAGGTCCGAGTGCACCCGACGGCGCCATGCCGCGAGCAGGTGCACACCACTCGAGGACGTCGACCGCCAGATCGGCGGCTCGACGCCAGGGCTAGGACGAACAACGTCTTGCACGAGATGCCCGCTATCCCGACTGAACCGCGCCGAGAACAACTTGCGGCATCCAGAAGTACTGGACGGCCCCTGCCCTCGGTACCCGAGGGTCCGCGGCGTGCAAAATATTGAGTCATTATGGGTGCATCGGCACGAATGATAGGGCCGCTCGTCCCGGCGCAAGCGTGGCTACCGTTCGGGTCGATCTCGGCCAACACGATTATTTGAGCTTTCCCTGAGAGCTGATGAGGGCGGGAGTTTGGGACAGCGACATATCGTGAATGTGAAACGCGTGGCATTCTCCGGACGTCTCTCGTTCCACCCGCCACTACGTACCCCGGCCTTAAATTGCTCACATCCTGGGGCACCCAATAGCGATCCGAAGCCACATCTTGCAACTTGGGCCAGACCTTCTCGCCAAACGACGAGGTTTCCTGGAGGCATGATCACGTATGCGGGCAAGCAGCCGCCGCGCATGTCGATCTGCAAAAGGGAGAGAATGTTGCCGAACAATTCGCGACAAATTACTCGGTTCTCTCAGGATGGCGTCGAGGGTTGCCCCAAGGGGTCTAATTCATTCGCGCCATGGTGACTATTCCGAAGCTCGCAACTGACCTCACGAAATCAGAGCCGACCACCACCCATCTCGGTCGCAAGATCCCCGAGCGCTCGCAACACCTCTGCGATAGGTTCAATCAAGTGTGACGGGATATATTCATCGACCAGACCGTCTTCCAGGAGCGCACGCGCCAGCGGAACATTTCGCATCACCGGCACGCCGGCGGCGGTGGCGGCCGCGATCATTTGCTGTGCGACCAGGTCGGTACCGATAGCGTCGATCACGGGTAGCGGAATCTGTTGCCCATCGTAGTAAACTGCCACTGCAATATGCGTGGGATTGGAGATCAACACGGTCGCATTGCGCGCCAGGGCAATAGGATTCTTGGCCATTAATTGCGAACGAAGTTGCTTGCGGCGCCTTTTGATCAAAGGATCGCCCTCGTTTTCCTTGTATTCTCGCTTCACTTCCTCCAGCGACATCATATTCCTCTTCTCGAACTGCCACCGCTGGAACACGAAGTCCGCAATTGCCACGACAAGATGGATCGACCCCGCCCAAACCGCGACATAGAATAAGAGGTTACCCGTCAGCAAAGCCAAGCAGGATACTCCGCAGCTCGGGATCCCTACAAGCGAACTTACTGCTGCGCGAACCACAAATAGAAGAACGAGACCGAGCAACAGCACCTTCACGACCGATCGGCTCAGCTCGAAGAGGCTCTGCGACGAGAATATCCTGCTGATGTTCTCACTTGGGTTCAGCTTCATGAGCGATGGCGCCGCTGCTGAGGGCGAGAAAAGTACTCCGGTCTGCAACACGTGGCCGCCCACACCGCCGATCAGGACGACGCCGAGAAACGGCATTGTCAGGTTCTGTATCTCACGGCCGTACGATCCGAAGAGCTGCAGCGCGACAACGACAAAGTTCTCATTTTTCATATATGCGACGGGTAACAGGAGCGCTGCCTCAAGTCGGTCCACCAGGCGAGGCAAAGAGGCGAAGAACAAGGCGAAGAACCCAACGGTCAGCACCGCCGAGACAACCTCCCTGCTCTGAGCCACTTGTCCTCTCTTGCGCAGCTCGCGCAGCCTTTGACGGGTCGGTTTTTCGCTCTTACCAGCTGGCATGAATACTCACATGGCGATGCGGCGAACAAATGCGACAGGCGATAGCCCGTGATCGCCGGCATGGGCCAAAACAGTCCCGAGCGACAGGATCAGCAGCAGCAAACCAACCACGCTTTTGACCGGCATAGCGACATAGAAGACCTGCAATTGTGGCGCGAACCGACCAATCAGCGCCAGACCCAATTCGCTTAAGAACATGGCGAGGATGGCTGGACCGGCGAGGAGCAATGTCAACAGCATGACGAGATCTGCGAGGCTCAGAACCGCCCCGACGAACGCTGGCCCAATTGTCGGACGAAAGGTCCACACAGGCCAGATTTCATGCGAGCGATAGAGTGCCTCCAGGAGCTTGGAGAAGCCTCCCGTGACGAACAGCCATGTGAGGTAAAGCTCACCCAGGAATGTCCCAAGCGGCGAGGTTTGATTGCCGCTTGCCGGATCGAGCAGACTGGCCATCATTGCACCCCTTTGATTGTCGATGAACGTGCCGCACGCCTCCACGCCCCACATGACGGCAGCAACCGGCAAGCCGAGTACAAGACCGAGCAGAAGTTCCTTCAATCCGAGGCCCAGGATCAGCGTCAGGCTGGCAAAGTCGAGGTCCTCAGGCCTTGTTGTCCAGGCGAGTCCTATTATAGGGAACGACAATGCGATGATCACGCTGTTGCGTGCCGTTCCTGTCACCAAGTTGCGCGCGAGGACTGGGACGACCAGCATCATGCCCGATATGCGCGCGACCGCGAGCACAAGAACAACGAGGGCGGTACGCATCTCAGCCGGATCAAGTGACAACATGAAAGGACAACCAGGATGATGAAGACCGGCCGCGGTCCTTCCTGCAGATCCGCACGCAATAGACAATCGACGACCCGCTCGAGCTCTAACGCCTACACTGCGCCGATCTTGTCGAAGATCCGCGTGGTGTACCGGCCGAGCTCCTCAAACCAGCTCGCGGTGGCGACCAGCGCAAGATTTACGCTTATCAGCTTCACAGCGAAGGAAAGTGTCTGCTCTTGAATCTGGGTCATGGCCTGGATCAGACCGATGATCAGCCCCACGATCGTAGCCACGAGGACTGCCGGCAAGGACAGCACAACCGACAGTGTAAGCGCTTCAATGGCGACGTTGACGAGCGTGGCGGAATTCAAGACGCCGGTCCTGCGTAGGACAAGACGAGACCGTGGATGAGGCGCTGCCATCCGTTCACGGCAACGAACAAGAACAGCTTGAACGGCAGGGATATTGTCATGGGTGAAACCATCATCATGCCCATCGCCAGAAGAATGTTGGAGATAACGAGATCGATAACGATGAAGGGCAGGAACAGCAAGCACCCGACCTTGAATGCCTCTTCCAGTTCGGACGTGATGAAGGCCGGGATCAAGATCAAAAATGCGTTGTCGACCACGTCAGCCGAGTCGTCCTTGCTCCACAATTTGTGCGTTGCATTGACGAAGAAATGACGTGTTGCCGGGGTCGTGTTTTTCACGAGGAAGTCACGAACTGGCTCGGCACCTAGGGCTATCGTGTCGACTAATTCTCCGAACGTTTCGTACGCGATTGGCCTGTCACGCAGAGCCTGATACGCGCTCTTCGCCACTGGCTGCATGATGTAGGCCGAAAGCAAGATAGCGATCGCGTTCAAGGCCATGTTCGGTGGAATGTTCTGAACGCCGAGGGCGTTGCGCAGTAGCCCAAAGACAACGACGAGCTTCACGTAAGACGTGACCGTAATCGCAACGAAGGGCAGGACCGCGATGGCCCCCATCAGGACGACAAGCGTCGCCGGATCGGGCAATTTGTTCATCGTTCCGCCCGCGGCAAGCGCAGATCCAGCAGGCGCACCCCGGTCCGCTCAGCGATGCGCACCAGCTCGCCTGTCGCGACGACTTGGCCGTTGATGCGCAAAGAAACGTTCGTGGTTGCATCAAAGCCAAGATCGATGACCTGTCCCACGGCAAGCTCACGGAGCTGTCCGAGCGGCATGGTCAAGCGTCCGACATCCACATCGACGGTCAGATTAATGCTATCGAGGCTTTCAGGCAGGAGGAACTCCGGCTTATCCATCAAACGATCCACTACTGATTGGATAGAGAGGCGGCAATCTCGGATCGAGGCACGAAACCAGGGACTGTTGGAGAGGTGCGCGACAACGCTCATCGCGCCATCATTGCCCACCGATTGATTGTCGAGCAGGATGACGTCACCTTGCGCAAGTTGCTGCAGTTCCGCCAAGGCAAGGCTGATGGGAGCAATTCGCACATCCAGAAGAAGCGGAAGCTCGTCGAGCGCTGCGGCTACCACCGGCAGGTCGGAGCAACAGTCGGCGACCCACTGCAGCCCCTCACCATCGACTTCTATCAAACCGACCAGATCGTTCGGTTCCTTCAGCCGAACAACCTTGAACGCGTAAGGACGCGGGGCCGCGACGTCGGAGCAGCACCAGGTCGGCCGCTGACCACACCATCGCTCCACCTCGATCGCCAGATCCCGCAGAACGATATCAAACAATATCTCACCCAAGCCGTGGTCCGGAGGCAATGTGGTGATCTCCGGCCACCGTTCTACGGCCAGCTGCGGAAGGAGCATTGGCCCCAATGCGAGGCGGATTTTGTGGCCGTGCACACTCATTACCACGGTGTGGCTGGCCGCCGGGATCTGTCGCTGCGCAAAATCGGACATGACCGCCTGCACCTCGATGCCGGCGAGACTGAAAGCAAGCGGAAGACGGCTCGCAACTCGCGATATTGCGGCAGCATCACGTCCGTCATAACGGGGAAGATCGATCATGCGCGCTTCTCGGCCCTGAAGCGGAATATCGCCTCCGAACCGGAAGAGTGCCAATGACCGCCCTCTTCCCGCCAGCCTCGGCCAACGACTGCAATCATGACGCGCATGCCGAGCCGATCAGACAAGTGGCGCGCAAACGCTTGGCCTCGCAATTGCAAGATGGACCTCAGGTGGTCGGAGACGATGGAGAGAGATAGCGTATCGTCGCGGCAGCTGACGGACACGCATGCGCTTCCAAAAACGACACGATTCAACGTAATGTACGCCGTCGCGTCCCCCCTGCGGTCCGGACCTATCAAAACGCGCTCAACGATCGCCTCCGCCAGCTCAGCAAGTTCCCCGGAACGTGAAGGCTTTCCGTCCACTCCCGGATCGTCTGTATAATCCAGCATGACGGGTTCGAGCAAGACGACGGGCACGCAGGAGGGCGCAACGCTCCCCATCGCCACCGGATCATGCTGATCGTTGCCGAGCTTCGTGCAGCCGGAACCATCCGCGCGCGCCTCACAGCCATCCAGAGCGGCCTCTTCGAGCCGTCGCCGAAAGCGGTCGTAATCCGTACCAGGCACAGGCTTGCGGGCTGCGAGCGCGCGCGGGGGCGAGCGGTCACGTGGCGCGATTGCCGACATCGAAGCGCCATCACGGACCTTCATCAAGGCAGCTCCATCGCAGCTTCTCCAGACATCAAATGCGCCGCAGCGACAGGCCCGCTGAAATGCCCTGCAGACAGCTCATTTCGCGCATTGCAGCGCCGCGGCTCATTGTCCAGTCACCAATCACGACCTTGTACCCGGGAGACAAGAGGAGGGCACGCGCCGCTTAGCACGAGGCACTCCCTTCCACCCCTTTGATCTGCTTAGGGCCGCTCAGAAGCAAATACATTTTCGATATTGGTCCAGCTGATCGCGCTATGGCGCAGCTCAACGATCGGGCCAGGCCCGATCCATATGGTTGTTGAACGGCCGCCTGATCTCCTCCATGAGCGAAGGCCGATTCTCAGGGCTTGGGCACCGCTTAAGTATTCCAGTCAGCTTCCTCAGCCCAAGCGGGGAAAAGCGCCTAGTCGACCCCGCAAGGCCTGCCGATCTGCGACGATGTTGTCGAGGCGCAGCTGCTCTGGCTGCTGTCCTTCCGCCAAACGTCTAACTAGCGTCCGCGTGGCGTCGAGCACGAAGACTCCACAATCATAGCCGTTCTGCTGCTGCGCCATAGCAGCTATCCTGAGGCGGGCGCCCAGCCGCGCCGCAAGCTCTTCTGCCGGCGGCCCGGTTCCTGTTCCCGTCTGAATCGTAGTGATAGGCGTGTATCAACCGGCGATCGACGAGCAACAGGGACCAATGGGAGCCTCCCTCACCAGCTTCGCCATCGTTCACTGGCAGCAATAAAGAATTCGCCTCGTTACCATTGTGGTCCCGGACGATCCCCCTGGGCGTTTCTTCGACGTCGTTCCTGTTCCTCGCCAAGCGTAACAGTTGAACTGGCGCGGGCACGAGCCAGATCTGCGCTGCCAGACCAAGGTTCGCCCTCTGCATTCCTGCTCCAGCAACGCATAATCCGCCGTTATATGCTCGTCGCCCAGCCATTCCTCGGCGCCGAGCACGGGCCTGCGTCCCTGGAGCGAGGCCGTGGACTCCAAGGCTTGCCTGCGAGCATCCGGAGTTTTGGTCGAGGGCGACGATAAAGTCTCATCATGCAGCGGGTGCGATGTGGACGGCAGATCAACCGGAGCCCCAGGGCTGGCGTGGATGCCTGACGATTGAACCCTCGCCGATGACGGGGCGGCGGCCCGTATCTGCTCCACGATCATACTCGGGGCTTCCGCATTTTGAGAGCCTCGGCGCAACAGGAAGCTCCTGGAACAAGCCGGCCTGCCTAGTCCGCTACCCTGCGTCGCACAGATGGGCGTGTAGCGCCGTCATGCAAGCATCCGCGCTCTTCAGATCCCGCCGGTGCTGCGGGGCGATCGTGAGATTGGCAAGCCGATTAGATAGAATTGCGCGCCTGCATCAGGTCCGAGATGGTCTGGCCTTGATCGGAGGTTCGCAGCTTGGGACGCTTGGTGTTGTGCTTCAGGTTCTGCCTGATCACGTCCTCGTTGCTATTGAGCCAGATCGAAATCGCTTTCCGGCCGATATGATGCCGGACGTCATCGATTATGAATGCTCCACCACCGGTCGAAAGCACGGCGGGCCCTTGCTCGAGCGCGTGCTCGATCTCTTTGATTGGAGGAAGTTCGTTTGGCGGCCGAACCGCCGAGTGCAGATCCCTCGTGAAACAGACTGCAAAGCCGGAGGGCCGGTCTGCTGCTTGAATTCGAGACCGCCCCAATTTGCCGACATCACGCTGCAAGAAGCGTGCGCGGACGGCAACGTCAGGAGCGGATACCGACACAATCCAGCAAGGCAACCGGATTGGATATGTTCAGAAGTGGCCTGTCGAAGGATGCCATCGGCACGCCCGCATGGCTGGAGTTGCCGGCGAAAGCCCGGCTCTCACGAGCCTGGTGACGCAGTCGATGCAAGGCTATGCTGCGAGGACAGCAACGCCGCCGCTAAGGAGATCGATGATCTCCAACATGGCGCGCCTCATCATCTGAAGCGCAGGGCGATCTTACGTGCTTCAAATTCCAGTGCATCAGGTGTTGCATGGTCGCAAGAGCAGCGCGCGTACCAATAGTCATACACGACCTGACGACACTCGAGTGGTCATGGCTTGAAGTGATCGATGATCATCGCGATCGTTCATCCGACGACGGCATACAACGCGCTGCTTTGGAGCGAATGGCAACGGAGGTTTTTCTAGCGAGGGTTGGTCCGGTTTGCGTCCGCGATCTCGCGCTTTGCCGGTAACAGCCGAGATTGCCAGCAACTCATCGAGACGTGCCGCGCGGTGAATACCGCTCCTGCTGATCCAGGCAACCATCAATGAGTCAAAGCACGGAGCACTCGCAGCTCCATCACTTCCCGTTATGGACTCATATCGATGAATTAATTTGCAGCTTGGCGGGTCTCCGCTACTGACACTCGGAAGAATCATCAAGCTGCTATTTGTCTTATCCTCGGGAAAGTTTCGCCGCTGAGCGCCAGGCCCAACATCGCTCGCGCTGCCAAAGCTCAAGAGGATAGCTTTGCGCTCGCACATGGAAACATTGAATGAATGCACATCTTCCGCAAGTGTGCCCCTGTTCGCGTCCCACGGTACTCACGTTTCTTTGTCTACTCCTCACCGGATGCGCGGGCTCGACCGCTGAGCGCAGCGTTCTACTGAACCCGCCGAGCGGCATTCGGAAGGTGTCCGAACATACATACTCGGAGGGCGCATCGCTCGCGGCGGGCTTTGAAGTGTTGACCCAGCCATCCGCCCCGCCTGCCGAACCCTCGGAACGTCGGCTACCGGTCACCACCAATAGCACGCGCGTCAGCCTGGACTACGTCAATGCTGATATTCGGCGGGTCGTGAATGAGGTCGTTGGCAATATCCTGGCCATGCCCGTTGTGATCGATCCAGGCGTAGAGGGAAAGATAACGCTCCGGACTTCCGGCAAGGTTCCGGCGAGTGATATTCCGCAGCTGCTGGACGAAGTGCTGGGAAAGTCTGGTTACGGACTGGCGGCAGTTGACCGGGGAGTCAGGGTGGCGCGGCTGGCTGACCTTGCCGATGGAGGGCGCGGCGACGCTAAGGTAATTCCCGTTCGTTATGTCGATCCAGTCGATGTCATCAAGGTCATCCGACCAAATGTCGAGGAAAACGTTCATTTGGCGCCTGCCCCCGGACAACGAGGCATTGCGATCAGCGGCCCGCCCGGTGGCGTCAGTTCCGCTCGTGAACTCATAGCCTTGTTGGACATCGATAGCATGCTCCACAAGTCTTTTGCACTGTATACCCTGGCTCAGGCAAGTCCCGTCGCGGTCGAGAAAGACCTCAATTTTCTATTCAATCAGAATGCTGAGGGCCCGGCGCGAGTCCGGTTTGCATCACTGGAGCGGTTGAACGGCATTCTTGTAGTTGCCGACGACCCCGCGGCGCTCGAGCACGCGCGTGAGACAATCGAGAAGCTGGACAGAACGTCGAAGGCAGCAGCAAACGTTCAAGTGCGGCCACTGAAGTACCGAAGGGCGACGGAAGTGGCTCAGGTGCTGGCGCAAATCTTCGGCGCTGAGCCGGGCGTCGCAGCAGCGCCCGCACAGTCCTATGGAGAGTCCGGCAAGGTGCCGGTGGCAAGCCTGGCCAGTCGATCAGACCTTCTCCCCAACCCGTCCAGCCCGCCGAACGAAGGCTCCGACTCGAACACGCAGACGGCGCAAGCAAAGCACGAAGCGGTGGTGGTCCCGGCCAGTCTCGGTTTGTCGGCGCCGGTGCGGATCCAGGCGGATCGCAGCCAGAACGCGCTTGTTATTCTGGCAGCACCGCACGATGCCAAGATCATCGATGCCGCAATCCGCCGTCTTGATGTCAAGCCTCGTCAGGTTCTCATCCAGGCAATTGTCGCGGAGGTCCGGCTAAACGATGGCCTGGGATACGGGGTGGACTATCTTTTGTCCTCTCGTGGCCTGGGTGCTGTTCCAAAAGGTGGCTTGTCCTATGTGTTTCCCGGGACAAGTGCCAACGTTGTGCTTCACGCGCTGAGCGAAGTGGCGGACGTCAAGGTTGTATCCGCGCCGCGCATTCTCGCGGTCGACAATCAGCCGGCGACGATCCAGGTCGGCGAACAGGTCCCTATCTTGTCGCGATCGTCCCAATCCCCGGCAAGCGAGAGCTCTCCGATCATCAGCAACGTCGAACTGCGTGACACAGGAGTAATTTTGGCTGTTACGCCCCGAATAGGCGCCGGCGGTAGTGTCACACTCGATACTTTTCAGGAGGTTAGCACCGCGAACAAGAACAAGCTCACCAATATCCAGTCCCCTGTGATTTCGCTACGCCGCCTGCAGAGCACCGTATCGACACGAAACGGGGATACGATAGCAATTGGCGGGTTGATGCAGGACAGTAGCTCTCGCGCCGATTCCGGGCTTCCTTTGCTGATGAACATCCCGCTTTTGGGAGCGGCATTCCGGCGTACTGAACAAACCAAAGAGCGAACGGAGCTCCTGGTGTTACTCAATCCTCTGGTGCTTCAAGGTGATGCAGAGGCAGGAGCCCTGACCGATGAGTTGCGGGCGAAGTTCGAATCACTCGCGCCCGAGCTTGGCCGCCAACTCACACCCGGACCGCAACGAGACGCAGCCTCACCAAAGCGCGAACGAGCGGCGAAGGTTCGGCGAGAGCTGGCGAGCCCGGCCGTCACCGGCTCAATTTCGGTACCCAGAACCTTTCCTGAGCCCCAGGTATCTCCCCTGCTCGATGGCAATATGCGAGGCGCATTCGATTGATAGTTGGCGCCAAGCAGTCTCCGATCGGAACGCTGTGCTTGATCACGGGCGATGCCTCGCCGCTCAGCTTCCGGGCAGCCGGTCGGATGGTTGCTCGTCGGGCTTTTCCTTGAACGTCGCCGCGGCAGGCGGGCTACACTGTCGTCGCAGTCGCAACTTGTATCGACGAACATTTCGCCCTCGGCGATCTGGCGCCAGTGAAACGTCAGCCAGATCCCAGGTTTCAGCCAGGCTTCGACTATTTGCTGGCAGCATCGCAGGGCGAAGGCCGTTCGGCAACACGGTGGCGTTTCAAGTCTCAGAGGCAGTCGATGGTGGACGACTTCCCCTTTCAGGCCGGGGTTCACACTGGTTGATCTCTCGATGCTCCCGTTATAGCAATGAGCCTTCTCTCTCTCTGCTGTCTTTTCGAAGCGCCAGTTCCACGTGGGTTGCCAGGAGGTCGCCTACCGCCTGCGCCGCGAAGGGCAGCGGGGTATTGCCGGAAGAGATCAGGCATGCCGCCACTTGGATCGGAGGATCTATGGAGATCAGCCTCAGACGGCCATGTCCCGGTATGTCCGAGAAGACGATCTTCGGAACGATCACATTGCCGATGCCGGCATTTACCAGCGAGAGCGCACTGGCGAACGTGTCGACTTCGGCGACGCAGTTGGGGGTCAAACCGGCCGCCTGGAACGCCCGGTCCAACGCGCTGCGAACTGTGTTGGGTCGTGTCGGCAACACAAGAGGAAGGTGAGCCAGCCGCTCGAGCGAAATGGTATGCGTGACGTCTTCGGCAAACAGAGGTCCAACCAACGATAGTGGCTGACGAAAAAGCGGCTGCCGGGCTAGACCCTGGATCGGCTCGTCTTCCAGAAGGAAGCAGAGATCGACCCCACGCGATGCGATAAGCGATCTCATGCGCAGAATGTCACCCGCAACCAGACGGAGATGCACTTTCGGCAGGATCATCCGGCAGGCTTCCATAAAGTCGCAAGCCCAGCACACTGCAAATCCCGATGACATGCCAAGCCTTACCAGGCCTTCCGGTTCTCCTGCCGCCGACCGGACGACGCGGCCCAGCTGTTCCACCTGCTCGATGATCGATGCCGCCTCACGATAGAAGATTTCGCCCGCGGCCGTTGGACGAATGCCGCGTTGACTGCGCTGGAGCAATGCGACGCCAAGCTCAGCTTCAAGGGCAGTCATTTGCTGACTGAGGGCGGGCTGCGCCACGTGCAGCATGCCTGCCGCCCCCGTAAAGCTACCGGCGTCCACGATGCCCAGGAAGTAGCGAAGATGACGAAGTTGCAGGAAGTTAGGTGACATCAGTCGCGTTCGATTTCGCTCGGTCGATTCAGGCACAATCAGGATATCCGGACTCGCCCATCAGCCCGGATAGCGTGCCGGCACCGAACGACCACACCTCTACCGATGAAGATCAGGCAATATTCCGGATGATACCATTGAGTGCGTCGTGAACCGCCTTGATGATGGTGGAGTTCAAGTTCAACAGTGTCGTGTGCTTGCTCATTGAGAGCTGAAAGCGAAGCTGATCCATGGTGTCGTCCGGGTTCATGGTCGCCATACGCTCTCTCACATTGCGTTCCGATTGGACAACGGATTGCCCAATCGAGCTGGTTATGCTGCCGAGATCCATTTCACCTCTCACTACTCAGCGGACTATTTCGCGGTGATGCCGCATCCATGTAGCATCAACGACTTCGGTTGCGCAATCTATTGCCTCGAGCAGCACCTGCAGTGCTTCGAACTGCCGCGTCGTGACGCCGCTATCAATGTGACGTTTCAGAGACCGCCTCCAGTTCTGGAGGTCTTCATTGAGGACAGCTCTGCTGGAGCCATCAACATCATTTAGCAGCTGCTCTTCCAGCTCAAGCACGATGGACTCCTCTTCACTGTTGATCATCCTCGGTTAACCACTCTGGATTGTCTCGATAGAGCAAGCGAAGGTGCGATTCTCCGACACGCACGATAAGCCCGCCGTGGTCAATGGCCGCAATCTTGCCGATGTGATCGATGCTGTCGCCCACTTTCAACTGAGCTCCGTTCTCGACCACGACGAAAGGTGTGCGGCCCAGGTGCACCCCTCGCACCGCGGGCAATACCATCAGCTCGCACCGCGACTCGAGCCGGATATAGGGCTTGAATCTTTCCTCGAACCGGGCGGCAACGTCCTTCCACTCATCGTATGTAGCCGAGGCCAGCGCTCCAGACACGGATACGGCGTCGGGCCTTGCGGTGATGCGGATGGACCGGCGGAGTTCGGCGGAAGCCGCCGCCAGCAGAAAGGCGCGTGCGCGGTCCGGCGTTGCCACTTCATCATTGGTCTTGTAGATGCCCGGGATGTCCTGCTGCAGACGACGAAGGGCCGCTTCTACTTTGGCATCGCTGCGACCGTACCCTATCACTGTGAGTTCGCCTGCACCGTCTACGCGAACGCGACCGTCGATATCAAACGCGTGTAAGATCGTAGCTGCGAGGTCGATGAGCCTTGCGTCAGATAATTTGGCAGTAGCCGGTCGCTTTGCGGTGAGGTCAGCCGCAAGCCTGGGGTCTCGCCAGCCAGACTGACTCTTGTTGGTATTCTCTCCGAGCTCCAGGTCGATCGCCGGCCTACCGCCAGTCGACGGGATATTGACGTCGGGTGCGATGTCCAAGCCCTGAGAATCAGCCGTCTGCGGTTCGATCGGCTGGGTGTCCGGAGCGGTAAAGAAAGCCCGGGAGTGAAGCCGCTCCATCCCTGCCCAAGCGCCACATATTATCATCAGGAGGCCACAAACCACTGCCCCCAGCCGCAATCGCCACGGTATCCAGCCCACCGCGAGACGTGTTCGCCGGCCCAAAGCCAATGACTCTGTCGCATCTGAATGAGGCCTGCTCGCATCCGCCCCCTGGCGCTCGGATACGGTATGCTCCTCGGGAAAGTCGAGGCCGACGGGGCCGAGGCTAAAGATTGTGCGGCCAACACGGACCGGGGTGAACGGATCAACGCTAGTCGGATTGTTTGTAGGGCACTCCCTACCGTTGATCAGCACGCCCGGTGCGAACGCAGTGATCTGGATTTTCCCCGACTCGATCGCAACACCAATATGCGACCCGACGAGTTCCGGATCGCCGAAGGTCAGGTCATCCGTATCATGGCTCCCGATGAGCCACGTTCCCTCGCCCAGCCATGTCTCCGCGCCCAGGTTTGGCCCGGACAGGACGCGCAATGTGAGCTTGGCCTGTTCACCGGTCAGAACATTCTTTTCCGTCGGCATGTTGGTCACTGCAGAGCAATTCGCGCCAAGGGCTGGACGGAGATGTCGGCAGTAAGCTCCTGATAGGAGAGCACCGGGAGCTCGTACAAATCGGCCTCGACAAGCTTGCGGACGTATCGACGGATATCGATCGAGGTGAGTAGGACGGGCTTGTACGGCAGCGATTCAAGGATGCCGGCGGCATCTTTGATCCTGCCAACGATCTGTTGCGTGGTCTGCGGATCGAGAGCGAGATAGCTCCCCGCAGACGTCTGTCGAATTGACTTGCGCACGGTGTCTTCCACATCCGCCGTCAAAATGTAGGCCGGCAACAGATTCGTACCGGCACAATGCTGAAAGCAGATCTGCCTCTTGAGCGCGCCACGCACATACTCGGTTAGCAGGACTGTATCCTTCTCGTTCTGTCCCCATTGGACCAATGTGTTGAGGATAGCGCGCATGTTTCTGAGCGAAACTTGCTCCGAAACGAGCCGTTTGAGCACCTCCGCGATCTTTTGCAGAGGGACCAGGCGTAATGCCTCCTTCACGAGCTCCGGAAAGGATTCCTCCGCCTGTTTCAAAAGCGCTTTCGTTTCCTGAATACCGATGAACTCATCGGCGTGCCGACGCACGATTAGACCAACATGGCAGGAGAGAATCTGGGCTGATTCCAGATACGGGATGCCCGCCGCTCGCAGCGACTCGAGATGTGCGACATCAACCCAGACGGTCTCGATCTGAGGCAAGAAGGAGGGCTCTTCCACGACACATGGAATGTCCACCATTTCGAGGCTCTCGGGAGTATCACGCGCCAGGATGTGTTGAGGCCGCAATCGTCCCGATCCGTATGGAACTTCATTTAGCCTGATAATATATTCGCCCTTGTGACAATCATCGCTTATTCGGACATTGATCGCTGGAACCGGAACGCCAAGATCGAGCATCAGCATCTGCCGCGTGGCCACCAACGCTTTATCGAGCACGTCCGGCTGAATCATCGTCTGGATATCCCGGTCAACGTCGATCATGAGCGGTACAGTAAGCATGATGTCATTGCTGCCTGCTTTGTTTGCCTCAGAGGCCTCAGTCGGACTCGACGACAGCGCTCTCCCACCGAGTTGCTGGCCACGACGCTGCAGCAGCCAGCCAGTCCCACCCACCGCTGCTGCCAAAACTATAAAAATCACTGTCGGAAAGCCAGGCACAAGGGAAAACAGGACGAGCATGAATGCTCCAACCATGAGTGCACGCGGTTGCGCACTCAGTTCATTGCCGATTGCATTGCCGAGGTCTGCGCTGTTGTCTTCGGAGCTTACTCTCGTGACGATGAATCCTGCCGTGATCGAGGTGAACAGCGCCGGAATCTGACCGACGAGACCATCGCCAATGGTCAGCGTCGTATAGACTTCAAGCGCCTCCGAGAATCCCATTCCCCTTTGGAGTGAACCAATCGTGATCCCGCCAATGATGTTCACGACAATGCTAGTCAGGCCTGCGATCGCGTCCCCTTTGAGGAACTTCATGGCGCCGTCCATGGCACCGTACAACTGACTTTCGCGCTCAATGGCAACACGACGCCTGCGCGCCTCTCGCATGTCAATGCTGCCTGCCCGCAAGTCGCCATCGACGCTCATCTGCTTTCCCGGCATCGAATCCAGAGAAAAACGTGCAGCAACTTCGGCGACGCGCTCTGATCCTTTGGTGATGACGACAAATTGCACAATTGTCATGATCAAGAAGGTGACCGCACCTACCACGAGATTACCAGCTACGACAAAGTTACCGAAAGTCTTGATGATCTGGCCAGCATCCGCATGAAGCAGGATGGTGCGAGTTGCCGCAATACCAAGCGCCAGACGAAACAGCGTTGCCAGCAAAAGCACCGATGGAAATGAGACGAATGCGAGTGGCGATTTGATGTAGACCGCCACCATCAGCAGGAGGGCTGCAATTCCCAGATTGACCGCTTGCAGCACATCCATAAGCACTGACGGAAGCGGGATAATCATCATGAAAACGATCGTGATCAGCAACGTCACCAAAACAATGTCGTTGCGGCCGGTCGCGATAGTCAGGAGTTTGTCGAGTGACTTCATCTGATCAACCTAGCGCGACTTGCCCGGTAAAATGCCAGTCCATGGCCAGAGGCGCGACACGCCGCTGACGATGGCTCGCTCCGGTCCCGAGACAGACTGCCGGCTCGCCTTCATCAAACCCTCCAGAGTAGCAAATTTGAACCGTCGCCACCGATTAGCTACGTCGAAAGCCAACTCGCCGAGGGACGCCCATGTTTTCTCGACAGTTTGTCGGACGCCCGCAGTCTTTGGCCTAGACGACAGGCACACGCGATCGTGCCAGCGGGACGGTCGGTCGAGCGTATCGCCATCAGGCTAACCGCACGATCTGCATCGACGTAAACCGCAGGATCCGATGCGCCATGGACGAGATCGACCACTAGACCTACCAAATCCAAACGCCGTATCGACGCTCGCCTGATCTCCTCCCCTACCGATCACACCCCTGAAATTCTTCGAGCTCCAAGGCCGGCTCTGCTCGCGACGTGTTCACAGCGGCCCTGTCATCGCAAACCTGCTCCGGCCTCCCCATCGCGGCATCGTTCAACGCGCGCGCCAGATGTTCGCACTTATCGAATTGCTTGCCTGTTTGACGCACGATGTTGCACGCCTCGTCGCGCGCCTGCCGGGCCCGATCGGCTTCCGCGACTGCCTTCTCAAGGTCCTTTTCCAGCAGTTGATCGTGATCATGCAGAGAGGTTATCTTTGCCTTCAGACCGACAAGAGCGCCGAGAGCGACGGTTTCTCCGATCACGGAATCGTACAGGGCAGCTTCAAGCCGAAGACGCTTTTGCCGCCAGGCGCGGTGATTTTTGGCGGCGGTCTCCACAGCGGCGGCAGTGCTCTCAAGAGCCAGCTGTCGCACCCGGAGAACATCTTGCTGACGACGATGTCGCAATTTCCGCACCTCCAGCAGACGCGGCACGTTGTCCGCGATCATCCCACGCATGCTTCAAGCTCCTGGAGCGTGGCTTCGAAGTCCATCTGCTCACTTGTCGATTGGCGCAGGAAGTTCTGTATTTCGTCCCTTCTGGCAATCGCCTCATCGGCGAGTGCGTCGGTTCCGTTCTTGTACTCACCCACGCGAATCAAGAGTTCGACCTCCTGGTATTTCGCCATCAGCTCCCGCAGTCTCCGCGCCATGCTTTCATGCTGCGGAGCCACGATCATGCTCATGACGCGGCTGACGCTCGCAAGAATGTCGATGGCAGGATAGTGGTTCGACATAGCCAGGGCACGCGAGAGCACAATGTGACCATCAAGGATCGAACGCGTTTCGTCGGCGATCGGTTCGGTCATGTCATCTCCCTCGACGAGCACGGTATAGAAGGCTGTGATCGATCCACGCGCGTTGTTGCCCGCACGTTCCAAAAGTTGCGGCAGTGTCGCGAACACTGATGGCGGGAAACCATTCCGGGAAGGCGGCTCACCCGCCGCAAGGCCGATCTCCCTGTGCGCCCGCGCAAAACGCGTTAGCGAATCCATCAGAAGCAGCACGCGTTTGCCTTGATCGCGAAACCATTCAGCTATTGCCGTGGCAACATAGGCCGCCTTGGCACGCTCCATAGCGGGACGGTCGGACGTCGCAACAACAAAAATCGCTCTGGCTCGTGATCCCGAGCCGAGCTGCTTGATGAACTCTTGCACCTCCCGTCCGCGCTCGCCGATAAGTGCTATCACCGCGACGTCGATCTCAGCGCCGTGTATGAGCATCGACAGCAGTGTACTTTTGCCAGCGCCTGCGGCAGCAAAGATACCCACGCGCTGCCCCTCCCCGCACGTCAGCAGGGCATCGATCGCCCGTACACCGACCGGAAGAACCTGATCTATGCTACGCCGGGTTAGCGGATCCGGTGCGCTGCCATGAACCGGCACGTGGGCGTCCGCGATCATGGGCCCATGAGTGGTTGCGTCGAGCGGGCGGCCGAGGCCATCAAGTACCCGACCGAGCAAGTTCCAGCCCGCCGGCACCAGCAGGGCCTTCCTCGTCGAAATTACTTCCGTGAGGGTAGAAAGCCCCCGCATTTCCCCAAGCGGCGTCAGAACGGCAACATCGCGCTGAACACCTATGACCTCGGCGGACAGTTCACGGTTATTTTTGGGATCGCGGAGTTCGCACAAATCCCCGATACGCACGCCAGGAGCCGTTGCACGGATGATCGTTCCAACGACTTGAAGAACACGACCACGGACATTCATGGTCGGCGTTTGCTCAACCGCCCTGCTCGCGAGCCGGAAGAACCGATCGATGCTTTCATGCGAACAACCAACGGGATCTACCGCCGTCGACGGCTCGGCCGGCTCCGAGATCACTTCGACGCCTCCAGGCTTTTGCGAAGGCCGCTTTCGATCAACGTGAGCTGGCTTTCGATCGTCGCGTCGACCAATCCGGCATCGGTCTCGAGAATACACCCGGCATCATTGATCCGCGGATCAGAAATAACTTCGACGACTGCGCGCGACGTGACCACCGGAAGTATCTCGTCTAACCGTCCGCGAACCGTCTCGACCAGCGATGGTGCCACCCGCAACCGAACGACAGGGCTGTGGCCCACGACCCTCAGGCTTCGCAAAGCTATCTGCACTGCGGCCTCGTCCGGCGCTGCTGTGCCGATGATCCGGCGCGCGATCTGCAGGCCGAGGTCCACGATCCTTTCCTTATTTTGTTCCATGACCCGCAGCGACTCTATGGCGATTGCGGCCAAGCGCTGTTGAATTGTCACTTGCGCTTCCTTCAGGCCGGCCTCTTTGGCGGCCGCTTCGATCCTGCTCGCGGCCACGCGCGCTTCGTCAACAAGCGCGTCTGCATCGCGTCGCGCCTGGGTAAGGAGCTGCTCGGCCTCCAGCAATGCCTGCGTGCTTGCCGCTGGCAAGATTTGCCCTGGTCCGAGAACACTGACCGTCTCGGACGTCAATCGAACCAGTGCGACCATAGGGGCATCCTGTTGCGGACCAACCGCCGCATCGCATGAAAGGCGTCCTCTCCAGCACTGTCGTTGCGACAGGCATTGGCCGCCATGATCCAGATCGACGCAGGGCTGCGTAATCTCAGTCGGACCTGCAGTGCGTCCGGGATGCAGCCCATCGCGAGGCCGAACATCGCCGCTCCGCAATGGAGCAATTCAGCAGGCTCGGTCGGCAGCTTGGAAGCACCGATAGCCGACATCAGTCCGGCGGTCGGTCGCGGCAGCAGCGCGGCATGGAAAGCGAACGCGAAGGCGTCTTCACCGAGGACGGAACGTGCTGCAATAACATCGGCGTTGCGAAGCTGACCGACAAGACTGGGCACCCCGGTCCACGCCGCGGCAAGGCACATGAGGCGCACGGCGTCCGACGCCGGCAAAAATGCGAGCCGGGTCCGGGGCGCATGGCCAGCGGAGATGATGGCGGACGCCCAACTGCTTTGATCGCGAACTAGCCGACTTCCAAGTCTCATACGGATGAACGAATCTTCCCGTGCAGGCTCCCGCGGCAGCCATTCGGGCCAATCCTTCATTACAGCATGATCGAAGCCGGCGGCGGGATCGGCGATGCAGCGCATCATCGCTCCCGCCCACGGCCTGTGAAGCCAGTCATCCGAAATTGCTGCCGATCCTGTCGCGATCATCGCGGGATTGCTCGCTTGCATTGATCTATGGCGCCGCAGGATTCGTTGTGTGGCTAACTCGCTTCTGCCACATGAGAAAGGCAAGAACTGCATTGCCGATCAGCGATATCACCAGCCCAGCCACGAGTCCGACCAGGAGATAGAGCGGAGCGCTGGCCTCGGCGGCGGTGGGAGGCGCATCGAGTTGCCGCAGCGCGTCATCGCTTTGAGCTGCCTCGACGAGCGTAACCGAGACCCCATCGTAAGACACGCCTTTCAAGCTATTTGCGACCAACTCCTTGATCTTCGGTACGATCTGATCAACGGCGGTACCAGCCTTATAGCGGACCAACACAGCAGCAGTTGAGGGGGCGGGCGGGACGCGATCGTCAATCGTATTTTCGGGCAGGACCGCATGGACGCGGGCACTGAACACGCCATCGATCCTGGAGAGCGTCTCCGACAATTCCTGCGTGGTGCCATGGATAAATCGCACGCGCTCCTCCGTTGGCGATGACAACATACCTTCTTTCTTGAATAGGGTGCCCAGGTCGGAAAGCCGGTCACGAGGCAATCCGGCGCCATCAAGTACGCTCATGGCACGCGGCACGTCCTTCGTCGAAACCATTAGCGAAGCAGCGCCGCTATGCTCCCCCACCCGCTCGGCATCAATGCCGTGCCGCATCAGCAACGCGAGCATTTCGTTGGCGTCATGCGCCGGAAGATTGCGATAAAGCTCGATCTTTGCTCCGCACCCTGCCAACGCGAACGTCGCAAAAAGAATTAACGCGCGCTTCAACACCAACGTCACACTCGCATAACGGTTGTTCACTGACTCTTCAGGAGAGTATCAAGGCTTTGCACGGCTTTGCCGACCACCTTCGAGGCGATATCGTATTGCAGCGTCAGGGCTGACAGGGTGGATTGCGCGTTCAGCCACTCAGTCGCACGGAACTCGCCGGAAGCATAGCTTTCCGCTACCCCGGCAGCGACGTTCGCAGCGTCGCCGAAAGATGCGCTTAGTTTCTCCATTCCACCAAGGATATCGTCAGCCACCCGGACGCGACCAATCAGCCCCTCCTCGGTGGGGGCTAGTGCGAGATCATTATTCGCTGATGACTGCCCCGGCCGATCGAGCGCCGCACGAAAGGCCTCGACCGAGTCACTCGGCGCCCTTGATGCCACCGGCCTCCTGCTCGCCGGCGACACGGCCTCAAGTAGCGCCACAACCCCATTCACACCGCTCATTGACTGAACCTCCTGTAGGTACCATCGCTGCACCACCTAACGCCGCAAAAAGCCCATCGAGCGCCAGATCGTCGTGAGGAAGACGCCGAAGCACAGCATCCCGCTCGCTTAAGCGTCCAACAATCCCAAGAGCCAGCGCCTGAAATGCCATTCCATAGGGATCATTCGCCCGGGCAAGAGGATCGAGGCGCTCCAGCGCCGCCTCGACGTCGTTTGCCGCCAGATCAACGAGCACGCAAGCAATGACGGCCTCTCGACCGCCTGGGGCGACAACATCAATTCCCTTGGCAATCCGCCTCGCTCGCTCCACGTCATTTGTAACACAGGCCAGAAACGCCACCTCGGTCAGACGCCGCAGGAGACGGAGCCGGCCTTCCGGCGTGGCAAACGGGACCAAATGAGACATAACGACGAATTGTCCTTATACCGCTTTAAACCCGCCTCATCCGCCAGAATGCATCGAGGTTCCCACTGGAGAGTCCCACTTCCTGCGGACTGTTTTGACCACCACATCTGATACCGCTGAGCGCGTCATGAGCATTCGGATGACGCGTTCTGCCGCCTAGCGTGCCCCCGCCAACGATAAACTCTTGAAGCATTCTAGTGCGCGCCGCACTCGGGCTGAAATACCGTCTGGAGATGGAAGCATAGCGACTGCGTATGGAGGTTACGCCCGGTCAAGCAGAAGACTAGGCCATAAATCGGGTAAGGCGGTGGACATGGCGGACGCTGACGCCCTGACCACATGCGCGCAGCAGTCGCAGCAGAGGGTCGCTGGCAGCGTGATCGTAGGAGATCGGGAGGAGCTGTCAGTATCAACCAATAAGCCGGTTCAAGGGCACCTCAGATCAAGACCGGAAACGACCAGGGTAGGCGACCGGCATGCCGACCGAACCGAGACGCCCTTTATCGTCGCCATCGCTTCCTGCCGGAAATGATCAGCTATCCTGTTTGGTTGTACTTCCGGTTTCCTTTAAGCCTGCGCATGGCCGGCGGCGACCGTGGCCGGCGGCGTTCGCCGATCCAGCACGATGTCCAGATGGTCGTCCTTGCGCCTGCTCAGGGCGGGGTCGCTCATGCTCGCTCCATCCGTCGCATCGGGCGACGGCGTCGCGTCGGATCGGACAGACGGCAGCGCGCGCACGCCGCCGCCTGCCGCGCGTTCAGGCCGGCGCACGCTGGCCTTCCCCCGCAGCGTCGCTGCGGTAGCGGCCGGTCGAGGTCTGGTAGTACTGCGCGCGGATGGCCGCCATGGCCTCGATCAACGGTCCCCACGGCGCGGGAAAGCGTTCTTCCGCCATCACCCGGTGCAGCATGCGCGTATGGCCGGCCAGCTCGTCGTTGAGGAACTCCACCACAGGCATAGCCGGATAGCGCTGCAGGAGCAGGATCGCCGCGTTGTCAGCCTCACCGGCCGACCTGTCCTTGTCGCATCCATGCAGATCGTTCTGCAGGCGCCCTATCGCGCAGATGAGCCGCAGGACCAGGCGAAACGCCGGACGCGCGCGCAAGGTCGCCATGTCCAGCCCCCACAGCAACGACAGGCAACAGAGCACGTTCGCGTAGGCGATCGAATCGATGCCGTTGTAGAGGTACTCGGCATAGGACCAGCGTTCTGGCCCTGCCGCCTGCGCGCGTCCGGCGCGCAGCGCCGCGCAGTAGGAGCGGGTATCGTCGAGAAGCTGAGCATAGTCGCGACGATCGTAGGCGAGCGCGGCCAGCGAAGCGCGCAGCACAGCGCAGCCCTCGAATCCGGGGAGCGCGCACGGCACGCCCTGCCCCAGCGCCTGCTCCACCGCGGCGAGCTCGTCCGGCGCAATCAGGCCGAGGTCATTGCAATCGTCAAGCCAGAACAGCAGCGCCAGTTCGCGATAGAACGCCACGATCAGGGTTTCGTCCTGTGGATCGCGGCCGGTGCGGGCGCTGGTGTCGCGCAGGCTCGACTGGATGCGCTGCAGGATGTACTGGCCGCCCCTGACCGCTTCCACGGCATGCTCGTCGGCAAACCCGGTCAGGGAATGCCCCCACTCCAGCACCTGCTGCAGCGCGCGTTCGGTCTGGATCATGGCGCCGCTCCTGCTCCCTCGGCCAGGACGCGCCGCCCCCAACGAAGCGCCAGCCACAACCCGGCGAGTTCGGCCACGCGCACGACCCGGGTGGGGCAATACAGTTCCTTGCCGATCCACAGCGGCGTCTGCGGCAATGCATGCGCCGCGTGGCGGGCGAGCATCCACTCCAGCGCACGCGCCACCGCCTGCGCGATGCGCCGGCGCTCTGTCGGCTCTTCGCTGCCGTCCATCACGTTCAACGCGAACAGCGCGTAGGCGGTTTCCTCGAATGTGGCCGCGCGACCGGCGCCCCAGCCGCCGTCGTCGCGCTGCGCCTGCAGCAGCGTCGCCAGCGCGCGCTCGTCGCGCCAGTGGGGCTTGCCTTGCGCCAGCGCAGCGACGGCATGCGCTGTGGGATACAGCCACGAAACGTGCCATTTTTCGTTGTCCCATAGACCGTGCGGGTTGCGACTGGCCTCGACGTAGGCGCTGGTGCCCGCGGCGGGCTTTCCCAACAGTCGCAACGCATGCAGGGCATGGATGTTGGTCGACACCGAGGCATTGCGCTCGCCGGGGAAGGTGACGAACAGCTCGCCGATTTCGAAATGGCGCAACGCATCAACCGCCGGGTCGCGGCCTGCAAGGCGCAGGACGCACAACGCAACGGCGGTGTCGTCCGCATCGGCCGCGAAGTGCAAGGCCGGGCCCAGACCGCGCACGCCCAGGCGGGCGCCGAGCTGCGCGACGATAACGCGCACCGCCTCGGCGAGCGCGGGATGCCCGAACAGCCCGGCCAGATGCAAGGTGTACAGCGACCAGCACGGCTCGAACACATTGATTGGCCAGACGTTGGGAACGACACCTTCGATGCCGCTCCGCGTCGCCCGCGATGCCGCCTGCAGATACGCGTCGGCGCGCCCGACCTGCGGCGTGCTCCCCTGTGTCACGGCGCGCGCACGCCACGCGGCGGTGGCCGCCGGACTGATGCCGATGCTGCCGTCGTCATCCGGGCATGCGGTGCTCGGCGACGTTCCCCATGCTTCCCAGGAGTGCAGCAACGGATGGCCGCTCGGCAACGTCGCCACCGCCCCCAGCTTGACCAGGCGCGCTTGCCGCAACGGCAACAGCGCCGGGTGGCGCGGAAACGCCACGCCGCCCAGCAAGGATGCGGCCTCGCCGCAAACCTGCGGCAGGATCAGCTCCGCGCCGATCGGCGCGTCTTCCGGCACCGCATGCGCGTAGGGATCGGGCTGGCGCTGGAGGAACCGGGTTGCAGCCTGGACTGCGTCGGCAGCGCCGGGAAGAGGATCGGCGCGCTGCAGTGCCAGCAACGCCGCCCACGTGGGCGCATGGCGGAACAGCGGGAAGTCCGCGCTTCCCCATCCGCCATCGGCCTGTTGCTGCGCGATGAGCCACGCGTATGCGTCCTGCCGACCGGTGACGTTGCCGTGGAACTGCAGCGCTCGCGCGGTGTCGTAGACGGACGGACCGACGCTGCCGCCATCGCTCATCTCGCTCAGCAGGCGTCGCAATTCGGAAAGAATCTGTTCGGACAGCGCATTCACGCGGGATGTTCTTTCTGCAGACGGTTGACGAGAACCGATCGGGCAGATGCCGCGCATGTCGCCGCAGGCCCGACGCATAGCCAGCGCCGGACGGCCGCCCTGCGCATGCGCGGCGGTGCGCCCCGATGCCGGCGGCGCTCCACCGCATAGGCTTGCGCGCAGCGCGCCGCGTGCGCCGCGGCCGTGCTGGGCAACCGCTGCGATCGGCGCCGCGGACTCGGACACAGTGCAGCATGCACCGCTGCCGCCGGCCGATCGCAGCGGCACAGCGGCGGCTCCATGCGGACGGGCGCGCTCATGCGCATGGCGCGTGCTTGAACAGATACGCATTGGCCCGCTGTAGGATTTGCGCCAACCGTTCCGCACGCGGCCCCAGCGGCGCGATGGCCTCCCCGGCATCGCGCAACAGATCCAGCGCGAACTGGCGAGCTGCCTTAAGTCCCATGATCGACGCGCAGGTCGGCTTCTGCGCCGCCGCGTCCTTGCCGGGGGTCTTGCCCAGCGTCGCGGTATCCGCTGTCACGTCGAGAATGTCGTCGATCACCTGCAACGCCAGGCCGAAACAGGCGCTGTAGCGATCGAGCGCACAATACAGCGCGGCGTGCGCGGCATCCTCCGCGACGGCGCATAGCGCGCCCATGCGGACGGACGCGCGCACGAGCGCTCCGCTCTTCATCCGGTGCATCGCCACGATCCTGTCCAGCTCCACGTGCTGTCCAACCAGCGACAGATCCATGGCCTGCCCGCCTGCGGCACCCTCGGCGGACACCGCCTGCGCCAATTCGCGCACGAGCGCGATAGTCTTGTCGCCCGGTGCATCCAGGCTCGCCAGGGTCAGAAAGGCGTGCGCCTGCAGCGCGTCGCCGACCAGGATCGCGGTAGCTTCGCCGAACTTGACGTGCACGGTCGGAAGGCCGCGGCGAAGCACGTCGTCGTCCATCGCGGGTAGATCGTCGTGGACCAGGGTACAGGCGTGCATCATCTCGATGGCGGCACCGACGTCGTCGAGCATGTGCGCCGGCGTGTCGGCCAGTGCGCCGGCAGCCAGACAGAGCAAGGCGCGGGTGCGCTTCCCGCCATGCAAGGTGGCGTAGCGCATCGCTGCCATCAGCTCGGTCTTGCCATCATGTTCGGCGCAGAGAAGACGCGCCAGCACCTGTTCGACCCGCTTTGCGCCGGCCCGCATCCAGATCTCGGGCAGCAGCCCGCCGGATGCGACGCACGCCTGCGCGCCCAATCCGCCGAGCGCGGAATCACCAGTTCTGTCGTCCTGTGGCGTGGAGCCGGTCTGCATGTTGCTCATGTCCTTGTCCCTGACAGGAGACCGCCACGGCGGGCGGCGAGCCGACGCGGTGTTGTCGGCGTCGCACCGAGCGCGCGCGCCGAATGCGGCAATGCCGTGCCGCGTCGGCGCCGCTGCCTCGCCACACGCGCATGCGATGCCAGCTCATGAGAATCCGATGCGGACAGTCATGGACGGATGTGCGGTCGGGTAATAGCGCCGGCCTTTTTCGGCGCCGCTCAGCAACCGCGGCCGCACCCCGGCCTCGTGCATGGTCAGCGCCAAGGCGATGCAAAACTGCACCAGTTCCAGCCACGCCAGGTGGTAGCCGATGCAGACATGGGGGCCGGTACCGAACTGCATCATGTCCAGCGGCCGGATCGGCTCGGTGCGTTGCAGCCACCGCGCCAGCCGAAACTGATCAGGCGCCTCGTGCAGCAGCGCGGAGGTCGAGAAATGCAGCAGCGGGATGCACAGATCGGTGGCCGCGGGAATGCGGAGCTCGCCGAGTTGCAATTCACGCCGTGCGCGACGCACCAGGAGCGGCGTCGCCGGATGCAGGCGCAGCGTCTCGCGGAACAGCGCCTCGGCGACCGGACACTGCGCCAGGTCCGCGTGCCGGGTCGGCACCGCGCCCACGCATTGCGCCTCCTCGACCAGGGCGTCCCACAGGAGAGGCTGCCGCGCCAGCTCGATCACCATCCAGGCCATCGTCGAGGCGGTGGTCTCGTGACCACCAAGCAGCAGCAAGCGGATATTGGCGACCAGGACGTCATCGGAGAGCGCATCGTCGCTGCGATCGAAGGCGCTCACCATGTCGTTGATCAACCCGCTGCGCGCGGCATGTTCGCGCGCGTCGCGGACGAACTCGCGCAACCGCGCATCGATCCAGTCGCGGGCGGCGCGGCCGCGCCGCAAGGGTAGGCCGGGCAGGTCGACCGGCGGCGCGACGATCAACTGCAGCAGTTGCCGGTACTTGCGACGCCATCCCGGCAGGTCCTGCGCGGGGATTCCCATGAGGCCGAAGATGAGCTTGAGCATTAAATCGCCGGTTTCGCGCAGGATGGTTACGTCGCCGCGGTCGCGCCACCTCTGCACCCGCGCCCGGATGATGGGCGCGAACAGCTCGCCGATGCCGGCCTGGGTCAGCCCCGGGGGCAGGAACGCCGCCTGGATCGCATCGCGCGCCTGCCGGTGCGCGCCGCCGTCCTGGGTGACTAACGTTCCGCCAAACAATTCGGGCGCGATCTCTTCGATCAGCGCCGAGGACACGTCCTTGTGCCGGAGCAGTGCGAAAGCATCCGGATCCAGACAGGTCATCAGCTGTCCGGCAGGACCGAAATCCAGCCAGAAGTGGTTGCCTAGCGTCCGTTCCGCGCGCCGCAGCAGGCGCGGCAGGTCGCAGACGATGGCGGGAAGATGCCCGACCAAGGGGAAAGCGCCGGGCACGACCGGGATGTCGTGCCGCAGCCGATGCCGACGGTTCAGCGGGTTGAGCAGCATGTTCATCAGCAGCGCGGCGAGGTGGCCGCTTCGGCGGTCTCGCCGGAAGGCCGCGCGGCGCGGCTGTTGCCACCGTCGGCGTACGTCGGCACATGCGCCAGCATGCCGCCGTCGATGCACACGACCTGGCCGGTGATGAACGCAGCATCGTCGGAGAGCAGGAACGCCACCAGCGCTGCCACGTCCTCAGGGCGGCCGACGCGCGGCAGGAGCTGGTGCCGGCGCAGATGCCGTTGCATGCACTCGTCCAGCTTGGCGAGGAGACGCTCGGTCATGATGAGACCCGGCGCAACCGCGTTGCAGCGGATCTGCGCATGACCGTACTGGGTGGCGAGCGAGGCCGATAGTATGTTCATCGCCGCCTTCGACGCGGCGTAGGAGGTCTGCGCGGTGTCACCGCTGAGCCCCTGGCACGACGACATGTTGACGATCGCGCCGCCGCCGCGGGCGATCATCCGTGGGATGGCCTGCCGGCAGCAGAGCAACGTGCCGCGCAGATTGGTCGCCATGGTCTGATCCCAAACCGCCAGGTCCAGGTCGAGGATCGCGCGGTCGCGCGGCGTCAGATGCATGGCGCTCGCGTTGTTCACCAGTAGATCGACCCCAGTGAAGTGCCGCTCCGCCGTCTCGAACAGCGCTGCCACCGCCTGCGCATCGGCGATGTCGATGGCCAGGGCGAGCGCATGGCCCGCTTCGGCCGCGATTTGCGCGGTGCAGGCGATGGCCGCCGAGCCATCAATGTCGGCGACCACCACTCTGCCGCCCTCGCGTGCGATGGCGAGGGCGCATGCCTTGCCGATGCCGGCGCCGGCGCCGGTCACCACGGCCACCTTGCCTTCAAACCGTCCCATCGTGTCCTCCTGGATTGCGTTGGTCTTTCGCGGCATGCTGCTCGGCCTCTGCCGCAGAAGACGCACTGTCGGCGCTGGCGCGCTCGTCATCGCCAGCATCGCTTTCGATGACCCGAATGGCGGCGACCGGGCACTGGCTGGCTGCGAGCCGCACGGCGGCGTGCAGCGCCTGCGGGACTGTCGCCCCGCACACTTCGGCCACGCCGTCCGGTTCGCGCTGGCGAAAGGTGCCCGGCAGCGTCAGCACACACTGCCCGCTGGTTCCGCACAGATCCTGGTCGACCACGACCCACATCTCAGTCCTCTGCGCACGCAGCCGCACCGGCAGCGCGCGGAACGTCCTAAGGAACGCGGACGGCTCCCGGGTCGGCTGCTCGGCCAATGCCAGCGTGGGAAAGCGCGCCTGGATCCGCGGCAAGCTCTCGGCCAACTGCACCCGGGCCAGTTGCGCACCAAGGCAGAAGTGGATGCCGTGGCCGAAGCTCAGCATGATCTTCCCATCGGTCGACATGCCAGGACTGGTGCCGTAGAACCGCGCCGGATCGAAGCGGTCGGGATCGGCGAAGGCGTCCGGGTCGCGGTTGCCGGACGCGATCAGCACGCGCACGTCCGCGTTCTTCGGAATCACCACGCCGCCCAGTTCGATGTCGCGCTGGGCGATACGCGGAATGGAGCTGAACATGGCGGGCGCGTCGCAGCGCAGGACTTCTTCGACGAACGCCTTCACCCCCGCAGCGTCTCCCCGCAGCCAGTGCCGCTGTTCGGGATACGCCAGCATCGCCAGGACCGCATGGTCGATGGTCGCAGCAGTGGTGGCGAAGCCGCCCAGCAGCATGCCCCACAACATGCTGATCAACTCCGCATCCGACAGCATGTCGGCATCATCGTCGTGTGCGCCGACCAGCATCGACACGATGTCGTGGCGGGGATCGGTGCGCTTGCGCTGTATGAGGCCGCCGAAGTAGGCCTTCACTGTGGCGCTGGCCGCGTCCGCCGCGACGAGCTGGGGATCGCTGGCGTGCGGGCTCAGGCCTTCCAGAATGGTGCCGATGCCGGCGGCGAGCCCGAACATGTCGTCCTGGGGCATGCCGAACAGTTCGGCGAAGACCAGCATCGGCAAGGCCAGCGCGAATTCCCGATGCAGGTCTACCGCCTCCCCGCGCTCCAGCGCGGGCGCCATGCCGTCCAGGCGCGCTGTTACGATGCGCGCGATGCTCGGCCGCAGGTTGTCGATCTGGCTCATGGTGAAATCGCGCGAGATCAGCCGGCGCAGACGCGTATGCGTCGGTGGGTCCTTCATCGCTAGCGTGGAGGCCAGCAGATTGAGCGACAGGCTGGTCGCCGCACGCGGGAAATAGCGCGCCAGTTCGCCCGGCGCCGGTCCCCGAAACGCATCGCCCGTGGCCTTGAGTGCCCAGTAGATGTCGGCGTGGCGGCTCAACAGAAAGAGACCCGATGCCGCGCGATGCACCGGATCGTGCTCGCGCAACCACCGCATGAAAGGATACGGGTCGCGGATGCACGCTGGCGACGCCAGTTCGGCGAAGGCGTCGGAGCATGGTGCCGTGGTTTCTTGCACGTCCATCTTGGTTACCTGTTGGCTGGCTGATCTGACCGGCGCACGGCGGGCGCGCCGGCAAATTGCTGAGAAGATCGCAATCCCCGAGCGGCTTCCGCGCATCACCAGAGCACCGGGAACTCCTCGAACCCGCCAGTGATGATCTCCTTGCGCAACTTCAGTTCTTCGGGCGCCACAGCCAGGCGCAGCGCGGGAAAGCGCTGGAAGATCGAACCAAACACCACCTTGAGTTCCAGCCTCGCCAGCGCCCCGCCGATGCAGGAGTGCGGCCCGTCGGAGAACGCCAGGTGCGGCTTGTCTTCGCGTCCGATGTCGAAGATTTCCGGGTCGTCGAAATGGCGCGGATCGAACGACGTTGCCGGCAGGCCGACCAGCACCTTGCTCTCCGCGGGAATATGCACGCCCGCGATGGTCACGTCGGTCCTCGGATAGCGCATGATGCCGTCCCAGCCCGCGCCCGGCGGGTACATGCGCAGGATTTCCTCCACCGCCTTGTCCACCAGGGATGGATCGCCGACCAGGCGTTCGCGCTGTTGCGGATGGCGGAACATGGCCAGCAGGCCGAATTCGATCTGCGCGACGGTGCTCTCGTGCCCCGCCACAAGCATGCCCGCCGCCAGGCCGATCGCTTCTTCCTCGGTTGCCTTGCCCTGGTCGACCGCCGTGAGCAGATCCGTCAGTAGATTGTCGCCCGGATCCTGGCGCTTGTCCCGCATCTTGCCGCGAATGTAGGCGCGCAGTTCGTCCCAGGCCAAGCGCGATGCGCTGCGCGGGCCGCTTTCATGCTGATGCGTCATCACCTCGTCGGACAGCCCGGCGAAAAAGGCGTGATCCTCGTAGGGCACGCCCATCAGCGCGCTGATGACCATGGCCGGAAGCGGAAAGGAGACGTGGCGCCGCAGGTCGGCGGGCTGGCGCTGGACCGCCAACGTCTCGAACAACTGCGCGGCGATCGCCTCGACCTGCTGCGCGATCAACTTCACCCTGTGGCTGCTGAAGGCCGGCGCCACGATCGTGCGCAACCGGACATGCTCGCTCCCCTCGTGCGAGACCAGCCACCCCGGCGAACCGAGAATCACCGAATCCGGGGTGAATGCCGCCGGCGGCATTCCCGCCGGCCGGAACGCGGCGTCGGATAGCGCCGCCTCGGCCTCGTCGTAGCCCGTCACCCACCAGCCTTCGTGCCCGGACGGGAAACGCACGCGGTGGATCGGACCGTTGGCGCATAGCGCCAACATCTCCGGCGAGGGCTCGATGTGATCGACGCGCCACATCGGCAGCGTCGGCAAGGGTTGTTCGGGCATGGTGGCACTTCAGTCTCCAAGCGATGGAAGCGCGAAAGGCGACCGGCAGACGCTGCGGGCAGCGGCTTGAGGTGCGCTTGCGCTCACTTCTGTTCGTCGATGATGATCGGCGGGGAAGGCGGCCGGACCCTAGGGCCTCAAGTTGGCCTTAGTCATCTACCGAATCTTGTAGTAGCCCCTAACGCCTGGATGTCGCAGACGTCCTTGATCTTCGCTTTACCCGCGTGCCCGAGATGCTGCCGCTGGTCTGCTCTGTTCAATGGTACCCCAGCAGCGTCCGCGCGACCGGTTGCGGCTACGGTCTGGCTCCGCAACCGATCTGGCTGCCCTCTCAGACAACCTCGGCAGCCACAAGTCTGCTGTCCTGCGCAGCCTGATCAAAGCCGCCGGCGCCAGACTCTGGTACCTGCCGCCATACTCGCCAGGCCTCAATCCGATCGATCAAACCCTCGCCAAGGTCAAGCACTGGATGCGTTCCCCCCAGAAGCTCACGATCGACGATATTTGCCGCCATATCGGCGGCCTTGTCTCAACCATCCAGCCCAACGAATGCAGCAACTATTTCCAAAATTCAGGATAGGCTTCTATCAAAACGTGAAACGCTCTAAATGGCCGGCTGAGCCCCCGACCTCGGCAGTAAACCTATCGTCGCCAGGAGAATTGCGTCGCCTGGGTCAGAGCCGACCCCGTTCGCACGCATTTCAAGCCGGCGACCTTTTGCGCACTCTGCAAGTCAAAGGCCCGACGCGCGACTAGGTAAATGTCAGGCCTTCTTTTGCAGATGCTGGTGCGCTCCGAGAGTGCACTCGCGGGGGACTTCGTTCCATCGGCGCGCAAGCAAACGTTCTGGCCCGCCAGCCCGCACGTCAGGCGAAGTTAGCGCGTGGCATATCCCTTGCTGATCTCTCGCTGCTGGAATTGCACGTCCAGCTTTGAAACAGGGCGCCGTCGGGACAACGTATTTCGAGCCCGGCGGCGTATCTTTCTGGGACTAAGGGATCAGGCGCATTTCCGGCCTCCGATCAAACACCACCATTGCTGGTTTCCCTGGCTGCTGCGAGCCAATCCACTCTACAAGGGGTGATATCTGCCAGGGGTCAAATTGTTCTTCGAGCAGGAATACGGCCCGCTGTATCGGGAAGGGAAGCATGCGCGATAGGCGGCTCGCGTGCACTACTTTTGGCTATCCCGGACGCCCACGGGCTTGCTCTTCACTAATGGTTGCGCTTAAGCCGATGGCGGGAGAGGCTCTTTGATGAAAATCAGCATCGAGTTGGACGTCGCGTCGTGACCGCTCGGCTCCTCGTCACCGTTGCAATACTGCTTTGTCTTGCAGGACCGGCAGTCGCAGAGTGCGGAGAACGTGGCGGCCCCGGATATCGTGGCCCGAGTGGCAAATGCGTCGGCTGGGCCGAAATAGGCCGCGTATGCGGCACCCCGCCCGAAACGCGGTGTCGGCCTGAGGCAGTGGCCCCGAACGCAGCTCAGGCAGCCGGTCACGGCGCCAGGATTGAAGAATTGCGCCAGCTGCAGAAAAAGTAAGCGACTCCTGTGACTGAAGGCGCGGTTATCACACCCATGAAGCGCAGTAGAGCGGCGCAGCCTCAAGAGATTGATAATTTGCAAGCTGTCCGCACCCGCCGAAGCAATCGAGCATGCCTTGGCGCCGCAAGTCCGCTCATCATCTCCGATATTGCTCTGGTCCGTCGATCGAAACTGCGCCTTCAGGGCGTACTGGTCTATTGCGTCAGCCGCCAGCATCACAGCGGCCGGCTGAACCTCGCCGACCTCCTCAACTGGGATTGGTACGACATCTCGGCGCACCTCAAGTGAAGCGCCTGCAGCAAGATCGGATGGGTTGATACCCGTCTGGATTGGAACGAGGTGATCGACTTCGCCAAGGGCATCTCGGGCTAAGCCGGCTCTCGACAGTCAGCCGGGAAACTGCGGTTGGAGCAGCGATACGATCATCAGGGCGGCGATCAGAATCGCCGGCGCAAAGCCGACCGCAGCAGCTAACCAAAGCTCGGCATTGCGAAAGTAGTCGTGCATGGAGGGCTCTCCAGCAAGTCAAAGCGGTCAACGGAAAGATCTGGGCAGTGTTCCTGCATTGGCAGGGCGATGGACACCCAAACGGGCTTCGAACTCGCGCTCCCGTGGGGCACCAGCCGGGGCACCGCTCGTGGCAAGTCCCATCCAAACCAAATAGCTGCATACAGCGCGAGCAACCAGAGCACGATCAGGGCTATGTCCCGTTTCACAGCTAAGTTGCGCGCTGAAGGCGAGCGATGCGCCTGTGATCGCGCCAAAGCTCAATGATATCGTGGGTCGCCAAATATGTTTCGGCTCGCCTGCGCGCCTCAGTATCGTGCAGGCTGTTAAATTCGTAGGTCGCGCGCGCTACGCCCGCGGCGTCCACTGCAAAGGCCACGTAGTGTTTCAGCCCTTCGTCCATTGTTGGCATCACGCCTGATGGCAATTGGGAAAGGCCAGAATTGACCCTCGACCGGCCGTTGAAAGAACATTCCTCGTGAGGGCTCGTTCCTATTTACGAGACCCGATTTGGAACCTCGTTGCGCTTACGGAGTCGATTCCTCGCTCCCGGTCCTATTGCCCCAATCCAGCCGGGAGAAGACCTGTCCCCAACAGGTTGGCGACCCTTGGCGCTCTATCCGCCGGGGGTCGTTTGGGAGTTGGCACCTTTGGCCTGTCGTCTAGTACAGGCCAACCAAGCGCGAGAGAGACCAATGAAAACGGTCTGGATCTACGTAGATACAAACAAGCAAGTTGGGGATGGCGAATATCTCAAAGTATTTGCCTCCAATGAGGCCGCCGAGCATTGGCTTGAGGAGCATGCTCCTGAAGGCGTCGCAGTCGAGTATCCCGTTATCGTCAGAGCGACCTGAGAAAGGCTATCAACGCCTGCTCGCGATCTGGTCGCTAAAGAGATACCCGACTAGGCCGAACAGAGATGCGCCGGCTGCGATGAAAAGCACGACCTGCACCACGACCATGTCGAGCCCTCTTATTTCAATAAAGCTCTCTAACATCGTGACAGCAGCCGGGTAAATTCCGTCAATCTACGGGCGGAGCGATCTCCCATTCATCTCACGGCGTCTCGGCAAACCCAGCGCTGAGCCGTTTATGTTTAGGAACAAACCCGGCGGCGTGGAGGTTACAGGCGCGATCTGGAAATCGTACATCCTGAGCCCCGGTAATGCCTCTGCCAGGGCCTTCTTTTGAACCTTGCAGCACCAAATGGAGGCCACCTTGGATCAGGCAGCACCTCCGCGGGCTAGGTTCCTCGTTCGACAAGGAACCATTGGCTGGATGGTTTATGATCGAGACCGTAAGGGGCCGGCGCTATTCGAGGACGGCTTCGCTGAGAAGCTGACAAAGGAGCAGGCCGAATACGTAAAGGAGAGGCTGACGAGGCAGCCCACCTGATCGAAGGTTGGCGCCAAGGCCTTTGGCGGATTCGCCAAGGCATTGCTGATAGGCTTCCCGGGCCTCTACCTGCCGCTGGTTACCGAATTCTACGGGCCGTTCAGGGGCCCCACCCGACTCTTCCTCGGGCGAGACCCCGACGAGGCCGGGAGAGCCATACATTTCGCGCCGATCCGTGGCTGTTGACCGCGGCCCTCCCGCCGCCGTCGTCAAACTATAGTGCAATCAATGCAGTTCGGAGGACGAGATATCCTCCATCGATTGTCGGTCGCCGCGCAGATGCTCGCCGCGGCAAGCGACCTCAAGGATATCGGGAAGAGGACGCTCAGATTGAACTTGATCTGGGATCTGTCCCGCGAGCGTGACCCTGCGCACTCGGACGAGCGCGGAGATCCGGCGCCGGGAGCGAGCCGCGGCCGGTCGTTCTGACACGGTTGGCGCAATCGCATGATGGAAATGGGGGAATTGCTTGAGGATGACGCGTCGAGGTCTTTGGCGCGCGGCACACGGGCCGCGCAGGAAGATGATGATCGAAAATGACGGATCTAATCGACAGGGCTCGCAAGTACGCAAACGGAAAACACGCGCAGTAGCTACGCAAATACACAGTGAACCCTACTTCGTTTGCCTTGAGGAAGTCGCCGGAATGGTCGAGCGCGCCGGGCTATCGGCGGAAGGCCCGCCGCGTGGGTGGCGCGACGTCTTCGAAGACACCGAAACTCCAGTAACCGAGCTCGAGGAATAATTCCGCGCCGATATCACCCGCGCCGTCTGGCTCCCGACCAGCACGCTGCAGTGGCGATAGATTGAAGTGCCAGAAACCGAAGGTGCTGGGGTTGAAGACCAGCGTCGATCGTCGTCCGCGCGATACTGGACAAGGCGCTACGCCGCATCAGCAACGGAGAGCTCGCGAGCTATTCTGTATCCCTCTCCCAAGGCAGTGGCGGGAGGAAGAACTCCAGGAGGTAATCAATAAAGAAGCGCACTTTGGGAGCTACGTGACGTGTTGCCGGATAAACCGCGGAGATCGTATATGGCGCCTGGACAGCATCCGGCAGAGCTGGAACTAATGTGCCTTGCCGCAAAGGTTCCGCCGCCAAAAACGCCGGAAGCGATGCGATCCCCAAGCCGGCAATCGCCATGTCCCTGATCGCGTCGCCATTATTTGCAATAATGCGGGACCGGATTGGCAATGAGATAGCCCGCCGCCCCTTCTTGCCATCACGTTCGAAGCGCCAGAACCGTTTGGCGTGGACATAGGCGTAGTCAATACAAATATGCTCGGCCAGTTCGGCAGCGCGCTTCGGAAGGCCATGTTGATTCGCGTAGCTTGGACTGCAACAGACCACTCGCGCACACTCACCCAGCTTACGTGCTTTTAGGCTCGAGTCCCGCATATCCCCTATTCGGATGCCAAGATCGTAGCCTCCACGGACCAAGTCAACGTGACGATCCTCGTAGTCGATCGCGAGTTCGAGGTCTGGATGGCGCCGCGCAAACTCGGCAATCACTGGCCCCAGATACATTATCCCGAAGGACATTGGCGTCGTAATGCGCAACTGTCCGCGCAAGGAGCTCACGCCGCGCTCTGACAAGCTCTCTGCCGTTTCGCTAATCTCATGTAAGAGGGGGACCATTCGTTCGAAGAAAGCTCCACCGTTGTCCGTAGGTCGCAGCTGGCGCGTCGAACGCTGAAACAGCTCGACATCCAAGGCGGCTTCCAAGTCACTAATGCGCTTGCTGATCACCGATTTCGACAGGTTCATGCGATCGGCAGCGGCAGTGATGCTTCCCGCTTGCATCACCTGCACAAACGTAACGATATCATCGAAGCGCCACTTCATTGTTCAATCGTAGCGAATGCGACCACGTTTGTGAAGCAAATGCGCTTTCGCGTTAAACTCGGGGCATGGCTTGACTCCTCCTTCTGAGCAAGCGGCCAGAAGGATCGAACCGTGCGCATTGCAGTCGTCCTTTCGCCGAACAAACAAATGGGTGATGGACGGTCCCGGATCGAGGGACGTTCGAGCAGGTCGCGCGTCTCTGCGTGACCGAGCGCAGGCGGCTTCCGTCGACACTTAGTAATCCCCATCCGCGCGGAGCGTCATATTGGGGATGCGCTATCCTCAGATGAGTGTTCGACCAGCCAGAACACCGAGTTCGAGAAATAGAACTTCCGTCCGCACCCTGGATGGGCGCTGATATTAGCGCGGTAGCGCTCAGCTATGCTGTCCAGCATCGCTCTGCGAAGGGGGAACGGAAATGAGCAGCGAACCTCTCCGAGGCCCTCAGAAGGATCATCTTCTCAGGTCACAGAATTCAGCATTCATCCATGTTGTCGCCGACGCCGTTGGAGGCGCTTCCGTCCCGGCTCACGAAGCGGCGCTTCGGCGCGTAGAGCCGGCCAGCACTCAGCTCGTCAGCAAACGCAGCTCTTCCTACGAACTTCAGTGCGACTGGGCACACAAGAAGACTGTTCCCGACTTTATTGATGTCTTCGAGGCTCGAATCCCGAGAAGGATTTCAAAGGATAGAGGACTGCCAAGATTTAGGGGCGTCGAACGTGCAAGCTGTTGTCAGCCCGAAGCCGAAAACAGGAAAAGGAGACTCACTGCGGCATAATCTGGCAGTCGAGCCCAGACGCTAACAGGAAGGGAGTCGGGCCTAAGTGTCCTGATGCTGCGGAGCCAAAGCGGCGCGAGGCAGCCCAATCCAATTCATTAAAAACAAAGTGGCGACCAGAATTGCAATGGTGGAGACGAAATGATGATGCATCGCTTGCTGCACCGCGCTTTTCTTTCAACCAGCTCTTGCCAGGCTTTGGCGGGACCGCGGGCGCTGCTGATACCCGTGGTGACAAGCCTAATGGCGCTATGCGTCAGCACCGATCCTGCGTTCTCGGCGCAGCCGACCACACAGGGCCCAACCCAAGCGGAGTTGGATCGCGCCGATGCGGACTCCGTCAACTGGCTCACTGACAACAAAGGCTATATGGGAACTCGCTTTTCGACATTGTCGGAGATTAACCCGCTCAACATTCGCAATCTCAGGGAGGTCTGCTCCTTTGACATCGGAGAAACCGGCTCTTTCCAGAGCGGGCCGATCGTCTACGACGGCCTGTTGTACACGACGACTGGGCCGACCACCGTCGCAATCGACGCGGCGACGTGCGCGAAGAAGTGGGAGTATCACCACAAGGGTAGTCATGTGCTCGTGTCGAACAACAAGGGGCCGGCGATCGCCGGCGGCCGCGTCATTCGTGGCACGCCCGATGGCCATCTGATCGCGCTGGATGCGAAGACAGGCGCATTGCTGTGGGATCAACAGATCATGGATGCAGTGAACGGCGAATACGCAACGGCTGCGCCGCTCGTCTGGAACGATATCGTTTTCATGGGAAAGGCCGGTGCAGACCGTGGTATCCGCGGCGAGATGATGGCTTTTAGCGCTGACGACGGTCACAAGATTTGGAGCTTCCACGTCATCCCCTCGCCTGGCGAGAAGGGATCAGAAACGTGGAAGAATCCGGCAAGCATCGAGCATGGCGGAGGTTCGCTCTGGACGACGTTTGCGCTCGATTCAGCCGCCGGTCTGCTGTTCCTGCCGATAGGTAATCCAGGGCCGGACTTCGACGATGATTCCCGGCCCGGCACCAACCTCTTCACGAATTCCCTGGTCGCACTCGATGCTCGAACCGGAGAGCTGAAATGGTGGCATCAGTTGCTTGCGCCCGATGATCGGGATTGGGATACGGCTGTCACCGCAGCCATTGACGCCGCCGACGGCAGCAAGCTGGCGATGGCAGCAGGTAAGGACGGCGTGGTTCACATCGTTGACCGGACCACGGGCGAGCTGAAGGTAGGGGCTCCGCTGGTGACGCGTTATCAGAACACGACAGGCCCTGTGCCCAGGGGCAGCGGCATACGGCTGTGCCCGATCGCTGCCGTGCAATGGAACGGACCAGCCTACAATCCCGAAACCAAATTGATGTACATGAACGGGATCGATTGGTGCGCGCAGGCGATCAAGGGACCGACGCCCACCGCCAAGCCAGGCGAGGAGTATCTAGGCTGGGCCAACTATTATGGGACGCGTGATCCGGTCGATGAGGCATTTGGTTTGGTCAACGCCATCGATCCAACCACGGGCAATGTCGTTTGGCGCGCCAAGACGAAATCGATTCCACTTGGTGGCCTGGTTGCCACGGCCAGCGACCTCATTATTACCGGAACGATCGCCGGAGAGGTACTAGTGCTGGACGCGAAGACCGGCGCGGAAATTCACAAGACCGATGTGAAAGGAGGCATCGGCGGCGGTGTCATCACCTACCAAGCTGGCGGCAGGCAGCTCATCGCCGTCGCGGCCGGAGACAATAACCTCACCTACGGCACAAAGGGTAAGAACACGATCGTTGTCCTGGGAGTACCGAAATAGCCTGAAGTGATTGCGCAATGTCTCCGTCCGCGCAGGGAGCTGATCAAATGGGGCAGATGCTTTTCGAGAGCAACCGGTGTCCGAGGCTCTCCTCCACCCAAGCGCCGAGCCAACGCTCGCCGCACCCCTTCGCCGCGCCACAGGCAACGATCAGGACCTGTCGTTATGCGGTCGCTCTGTTCCTGATCGTGGCGACGGCGGGAGCGGCACCATCGGCATTCGGACAGATGCCGACACCGACATCCAGCCAGCCCCAGATCACGCAAGCCTGGCGGGCTCCCGCTCACATTTTCGGAGATTGGGGCGGACTACGCACCAAGCTCGAGGATCTCGGCGTCACCTATTCCCTGACATACACGTCGGAGAGCGTCTACAACACGGTAGGCGGCTTGAGGCCTGGCGCCGACTATGCACAGCAGATCGGATTTACGGCGAACGTCGATTGGGAGAAAGTCGCGGGCGTTCCGGGCCTCGTCACCCACATGTATCTCATCAACCGTGCCGGCCGCAACGCAAGCGCCGACTATGTCGGCGACACCGTGCTCCAGGCCCAGGAAATCTACGGCGCGGGGTTTGGGGTGGGCGCCAAGCTGGTTTGGCTCTACGGCGAGGAGAAACTGTTCAACGACCGCGTCAACATCGCCTTCGGCCGCTTCGCGCCTGGCACGGACTACAACGCATCGCCCTTTTATTGCACCTTCATGACCCTGACCATCTGCGGTCATAATCGGGGTCTGACGGCCAACCAGGGCTTCGAAGACTGGCCGATGAACGTGTGGGGTGCCCGGGTCCGCTTCCGCCCCACGGAAGATACCTACGTGATGGTGGGAGCCTTCCAGTCGCAGCCTTTCCCGACTGCCGCTGAACCCTTCACCCAAGGCGGCCATAGTGGCTGGGACTGGACCTTGCAAGGCACCACCGGTGCCAGCTTTCCGGTCGAAATCGCCTATGAACCGATCATTGGCAAGGACAGGATGCCCGGACACTACAAGCTCGGCTTCAACTGGGATACCTCCACCTACCGGGATAACTTCTTCGACGTGATCGGGCAGCCACTTGCATTGACGGGCCTTCCAGGCGCTCCCCACCGAGGTCGCGCCCAGTTCTGGGCGTCCGCGGATCAGATGATCTTCAGGAATGGCCCGAACCCGAATGACGGGCTTATTCTGCTTGCCACCTTCGCGCATAACGAGTCCGATACGACGCTGTTCAACAACTTTGCCTGGGCCGGCGTCATCGATCGCGGCTTTTGGCCTGCGCGTCCGACCGATCAAATCGCGTTCGCCATTTCCTACTATGACGTCAGCAAGAAGTTGACCGATACCCAGCGCATCCAGGCGATGCTCGGCTCGCCGCTCGCCGGTGGAGCTCTAGGCGTGCAGCAATACGCCTTGGTGCTGGAGGCCAATTACGGAATCTCTCCTATACCCGGCCTTCTTATCCAGCCTGAGCTTGAATATTTCATTCGTCCCGGTGGCACGAACGCCGTTCGCAATGCTTTCCTGGTGGGGCTCAAAGTCGCGGCGGACTTCTGATCCATCCTCGGATGGGAGGCTTTGGTTGGCTCCAGATCCGGAGCCGGCCTGGTCCGCTCTTGATGTTGTAAAGACTCATCCACCGGCAGGAGTGCCGCCGCTTAAGGCTCGCCACGATTCGGAAGGAGCCAGCGATCCAGTCGATTCGACAATTATCTCGATATCGCCAAGTCGGTCTTGCAAGTGCGCGGCCTTGATGCGGCCGGCCAAGTCGCAGGCATTGCACGCGAAGTGAATCGTTAGACCATAGCCATCACAGGCGAGGCCATTGGAGCCAGCAACTAGGCCGAGCACCAACCGGGCCGCGCCTTGACCTGGCGCATATCGACTCGTAGCGCCTTTGCTCGGCAGGCGCGGCAGGACTCGAACCTGCGATGTCGGAATAAAATCGGATGCCTTGGCCAGCTTGGCTGCTGGCCCGTGAATGGCGGGGAGTCGAACCCGTTTCCTCACCTTGAAAGGGCGATATCCTGATCGGTAGACAAAGGGAGCATACGTTGGATCATGCAATGCCGCGCCGATGGATCGAAGAACCTCGCATGGGCCTTTTCAGGCCCAGTACGTGTACATTTTAAACGCGCTGACCGCTGGCTTCACTAGAAGATGCTTAAAATCGTCGTCCGTACCTTAATAGCGGTGACTTGCCACTGAACTTTCATCCAGCAGCGTCGCGATGGTTTTGATCTGAGGCCGGCAAACCGGACCATCTTTGGCTAGAGTTTTCGCTGCCAAATCCCCTCGGCGGGGAGGAAAAGACGATGATGGCCCCGAAGTTCTCTGACGCGCAAAACGCGTTCATCCTGAAGCCGTGAAACCAAGGTGTCCCTGTTGCGAAGATCTGCCGCAAGGTCGAGATCAGCCAAGCTGACCGACTTCAATTGGAAGGAGAAGTATGGCCGACTGCTGCCGAGGCAGATGCTGCGCTTGAGGTATCTTGAGCAGGATAACGGCAAGCTTCTTCTCGCGGTTCTCAACGGCGCTGGCGCCGCGGTTCACCTTCCGCGGGCCGCCATCGTGGCGGTGCTGGAACGGGCCTGTAAGGAGGTGAGCTTCCCGGCGACGATCCGCGTCGATCAAGGCAGCGAGTTCGCGTCGCGCGATCTTCTATGGGCCTACCGGCGCGGCCGTCGTACTGGACTTCTCACGGCCCGGGAAGCCGACCGACAATGCCCTCATCGAGTCCTTCAACGGTAAATCCCAGATCCACTTCAGTACACTTACCTTGTCACCCACTCGCAACAAGGGACGCGCTCTCTAAGAGCTCCACGAGCGCTTGAGCGTCAGATGCAGAGATCGTTGGAGATAGGTAAACGACAGGCTGCTTGGCGCGGATGTGGCGAGCAAGCAAGCCTTCTTCATTTCCACATACGACCACACCGCGTGCACCTGTTGATTCGAGGTACTCCGCTAAATCAATTGCGATACAGATCTCATCTGGGGTTCGGCCGGTCGTAAGGGTGGCCGTGCCGTGCCAAGGGGTGCGCTTCCTCGTTGGACTCACGTGAACGGTAAAATGACCAGAAGATTCCGGTTTTTGGTGGATTGACATACGCAGTGCATTCGGAAACACCGCGGCGACATCATCGAAGCCTACCGGATTTTTCGAACCTGTATTGGCCTCATATGCCGAGCAATATAAAATGGCTCCCCGCAAAGATTCCTCAATTAACTGCCGACGCAATCGCTCAAGCTTCTCATCATCCTGAGGCAAGTATATTGTCTGCATGGCTTCGACGTAGAGCCGTTTCTCGTCCAGCCCGGTTTGGCGCGCAGCATCAGATATACAAGAATGTTCGAGAGAAAATAAAATTGGCTCGAAGAGAGGCCTTAACACTCCCTCCGGATCAATCTCGGATAGTTCCTTGTGCATTTCATCGCGTCCGCGCGCCGACCATATAGCAGGTAGAATTCGCTCTACATCAGATAGGAAAGCAGCTTTGCGTTTGGCGTAGTAGCGCATGGCCTCTTTGTGACCAGATGTGTCTTGCACGCTTTTCTTAATTTCCGCGTAGTCAACAAGACGGAAGAATCGTTGATCAACGGAGAATGCCTCTAACGCATCAGATAGGACTGCGCGATATGCAGCGATTTGCTCCAACGAAACTGTGTCGAAGCACGGATAGCGCCCGGCATCACGACATGCAAGAATTCGCACCGGTATTACAGGAGCGTCTTTGAACGAGAACCAACTGCGTATTGGAATGGACGATACCGCAAGCTCGACGAGTAGACGAACAAAAGTGGGTTCATGGTTTACCTGAAGGCCCGGAGGATTCGCCGCGGCCTTCCGAAGCAGCTTTCGAGTCGCGGCGCATTCTTTAGGGTTTTTAATAAGCTTCTCACATTCCTGGATGGCTGCTTCAAAGAGATGCTTTATGCCGCACGTCTCGTCGGTCGCGGTGGATTGAGCGCATTCGCGGGCGCCGTCTCCTACCCGCTTGGCAACATCTTCGATCAGCTTGGCCATCTTCATCTGCGCGACGTGGCACGCACGTGACAAGCTGTGAAGCAATATCAGAGTATAAAACTCTCCCATGTCGGGAAGTGTTCCACGGTTCTTCAATGGCGTCGACGTACGAAATGGGAGAAGCAAAATTGCGAACTCTACCTCGCCATTTTGTTTAATTGCATGAGAGATTTGGCAGCATCGCTCGTATCGGCCCGCCTCGCTGATAAAACCTTTTCGAATCGACTTTTCGGTCACCACTTCAGAAATCAGCGCCGCGGGACCAATCTCGCCCAAGCGCTCATTCCGCAGGACGCGATTCACTGCCTTTGACGAAAGATTGGTTACCAGCTGGTCTCCGGCACGCTGCAATGACCTTATCATTGTGCGCTCGAACACCTTGGCATCGATCTTCAGAGATTCAGCATTAGAGTCGTCGCTACCGCCGAGGGCTTCAATTCGCGTCAAACGCTCAAACGTGCCGCCGAGCGCATCAGTATTGTATTCGATTTTCCGGAACATCCTGGGATCTGTACCTAACAACTGAGTGAACCGCTCCGGGTTTGCCGGAGGCAATTTGGTTTAAGTCATGCAGCCATGCGTCCACATTGGCCGCTTTGGGGGAGACCATCGCCGGCCTTTGTCTCCAGTGCCCTGCCCCGAGTACCCCCTCCAGGTGAAGTTTGGGTCCGGCCTGAGCTGCAGCGAGACCGAAGCTTCGACCGCTCAAAACTAGATTATTGCGTCTCGCACCACGTTGGCGGGCTGGTTGCGACGACGTGGTTCTGCAGCAAATCGGCGGTCAGTTGCCGATCGCTCCATGGGGCCGCTCTACAACAAGGTTCAAGCAACCGGGTCGCCGAGGCGGTCGCCCGCTCCCGCTTCCCATAGAACGTGGCGCGCGGATTTCCCGCTCCGACTCAGACGTCGGCCGCTCGACTTGGCGGCCAGACCTGACGGCAGAACATACGAAAGGAAGGCTATTTCCCTTGGGTCGGCCGTGATGAAACCAAATCCACTCCCAAAGGCGCGTCCCTCATTGCTCATAACTTTGATTTCAACATCCTCGGAGCTCGATCCCTGGCGCATCACGCTTGCCACTTGCGAACCGCCGAGCCTGACCGAGCATTATCGCCTGATCCCTGCGGCGCCGGGCGAGGTTGATCGTTTTCATGGTACCGGCAACAATGCGAGCTCCTATTGTCTTTTGATCGCACACAGACCCTGCATTGCGCAGCGGACCAACCCGACAAAACAGGCGGTTGCGCACTACTAACAAGCAGCGGAGCAAAAGCTGGGCCAAATCGCCTGATGCGTTAGCCCGCGCGCAACCAGCTGAACGCAGCAACCACGCGGCGGCCCTTCTGTGTGAAAACAGACGCTGCCTGTTCGTCGCCCGCCAATGTTGTCGCAAACCCGCCATTGCACCGGAGCACAACGACTGCCCCGCCCGACAATTGCAGCGCGTTGCCTATTCATCTTTGCTCGTGATCGCCGCGATCGGTTCAACGTTTGAATGGGACAAGAGCCAGGCATTTTTGTTGCACTCATCGCCGTGAGCTTCGTCCTGGCATGCGTCAGCCAGATGTAGCGCGCCGGAACCCGGGCCCGGCCGCCTCGAGCGAGACGACGTGTAGAGCAAGCAAAATGCAACGCCCCCCACCTGACTGGTCGAAATGTTCGGCCGCTTCAGACGGATCGAGGATGGCTAGGCAATTTATTCGGGAGAAGCCGGAGCCGGTCCTCGTTCCGGCAGACGAACGCTTGACCGGCCGCGCCGTGTGGGGAGCAACCATCGGCAATATTTTGGAATTCTACGACTTCGGCACCTATAGCTTTTTCGCGATCCAGATCGGCCAGGCGTTCTTCCCGGCAAGCGACTCGTTCGCCAGCCTCATGTTGTCGCTCGCAACGTTCGGCGCGGGTTTTGTGACCAGACCGATCGGGGCCATCGTGCTCGGCTCGTACTCGGACCAGGCCGGCCGCCGGCCCGCGATGACGGTCAGCTTTGCCATGATGAGCGCAGCGATCCTAGTGTTGGCGCTTACGCCCTCGTACGAGACGATAGGAATTGCCGCTCCGTTACTGGCCATTTTTGCTCGTTTGGTGCAGGGCTTTGCGCTGGGCGGTGAAGTCGGTCCGACGACCGCCTATTTGATGGAAGCAGCCCCGGCCAAAGCCCGCGGTCTTGCTGTCTCGTTTCAGCCTGCCAGCCAACAGATAGCTGCCACGGCCGGAGCGTTGGTTGGAGAAATACTCTCCCTCACCATGACAAGTGAGGCACTGCATGCGTACGGGTGGCGGATCGCGCTTTTGCTCGGCGCCGGTATGCTGCCGTTCGGACTTTGGTTGCGGAGCGCCCTGCCCGAAACGTTACATCGCCCCGAAGCCCCGCCTCCCACCGTCCAGCCTGGAAGGAAATCGTCTGCCGCTCGCCGCCTCATGAGCTTGGGATTCGTCATTTTGGCCAGCTGCACGATTGTCACCTACGTCACGGAATATATGACCACCTATGCGCTGAACACCCTGCAAGTGTCTGCGCCTCTCGCCTTTGCCACCACGCTTATCAGCAATGCGGTGGGAATTGTTGCTGCGCTGCTGGGCGGTTGGCTTGCGGATCGAGTCGGACGCAGGCACATCATGATATGGCCGCAGATCACTGCGTTGCTGATGACCTACCCGGTGTTCTTGTGGATCGCGGAGAGCCGCAGTGCCGCCGCACTTCTCGGAGGGCTCGGCGCGCTCACGCTCATCGGAACGATTCCGTACAGCGCCTTCTATGTCAGCATGGTCGAAGGTTTGCCCAAGACTATCCGCGGCGGCACGTTCGCGACGATCTACGCTATTGCGATAGCGATCTTCGGAGGCACAGCTCAACCTGTCGTCGCCTGGCTGATCCACCTGACCGGGAACGCGCTGGCGCCCGCCTGGTATATGCTTGTCGCCAGCGCATCCGGGCTGTTTGCCATGCTCATGATGCCCGAGACCGCACCGCCGAAAATTCTGAGCGCCGCGAATAAGCGAAGCCCGTCATAGAGCTGAACGATGTGATCACGGGTCCCTTCCGGCTCATATCGCGCGCCCCGTCGCGTCGTCCGCGACGAATGATCGGCTTGAGAGAAGAGGAACAGTTGTCTTATGAAGCATTCATTTTTACGGGAAAGCAGGCGTTGAATCGCGTCTCATTGTTGAGATTTTGGTTGGCTCTCAAGCTTTTCGTTTTGTCCTGACGGATGGTCGTCGGCACTGGGAAAAGCGATGGCAAGCCCCGCGATGATTGCCGCAACATGGCGGTTTCTTGCCGTGCAGCGCCAGAAGCGCCCTTGCCGGGCAGAATAAGTCACCTGTGCCTGCCCATGTCGTTGATGTGATCGATGCTGCGACCGGCATTCGTCAGGCAAGGACGAAGCGGAACAATCAAGAAGCTCCTGCGCATATTTTGCTTCACCCCATCCATCCGGATGGCCAAAGCGCTGCTCCACGTGAGCTCGCAAGTTGAAGGCGTGGATCTGAACGCTCAACCTGCCGCACTCACGGGCGTCGCTTGCCGCCTAGGCAGCCGACCTTCGCGGTAATCGACCGATTTACCTCGTGGCGCGAGACGTACTCCGTCTTCGTCTGGGCTTCGTTCTCGTAGGGCGTTGGCCCCTCCGGACCCAGGTGCGGTTCAGTGCCGCTGGATCCGACTTGAGTGCAGGGCTGATGGTGCCCCAAGCGGCACTCTGCCACAAGACAGCCAGGTCACTACATCCCGAGGCGAGCGAACTGCATCGACGCGTGCTCCGTCTCGGAAAGAGGATATCCTGGGTTGCCGCTCGCGGCGTTCAACAAAGACCTACAGAATGCAGGCGTGAGCCTGCCACGGTGGACCACGACGTTTTCGTGCCCCATCTTAGCTCGCGCGTTCTGCCAGTCCCGATTGTAGCCGCGCTGTTCATGGGACTTCACATGGCAAGCGGCGAAGTCGGCATTACCCAGCGTCGCCAACTGCCACGCAGGTACCGGTCGCTTGGTATGGATGTGCACCCACATCGGACTCGGCATCGTACCATTGCGCAACGCCTTGGGCTGCAGCTTGATCTCGAACAGCGTCCCCTCGCCACTCAACGCGCGCGGTTGATCCGGAGGCGCCAACTCCCCGGCCGCCTGTAACTGTTCAAGGTAATTCTGGGAAGGAAACGCGTAGGTCTTCATGCAATCGATCATGATTGCGGTCTTTCGCGCGTTCAAAGCGTTTGCCTGCCCCTGCACCTCCGACAACATCGCCTTCAGTCGTACTAACTTGCTATGCACTTCGCGCACTTGCACGGGCGTGAAGAGGCCGCTGCGACGGGGCTCCTCCAGCGCGAACACACAGGCCTCAATCTCAGCGGCCTGGCCTTGCAGGCGCTCAATGACGGTTCCCACGATGTGGTCAGCATCTTCGGGTTTCATCTGGCGGGCTTGCGAGACGGCCCTTTGCTGACGGGGCAGGTCGAACTCCAAGAGTTCGTCCAATCGAGCGAGCAGTCCGGTCAGTGCTTTCCTGGAGGGGGGAGCCTGCCACATCGCCAGCTGTGCAGTTGCCGACGATGGCGCCCTCGCGTGTGCCTCCTCCGCGCTCGCGAGTTTCTTCGTGCCCAGATCCGAGAGCACGATAACCTTGGCAGTTGGAGCCGTGCCGGCGTCAGACCTGGCGAGCTGCGGCTCGGGCCGCCCCGTCGAACTCCCCTCGCCTGCGGCCGGCGCGCGCTTGCCTTTCCCCTTCCTGCGCGATGCACTCCCTTCAGCCACTACAGCCCGGGCTGGCGGTTCGACCACGGCTGGCCTCTCAGGCTGCACTGCCATGAGCCGCATGACTTCGTTCGCCGTGACCCACGCACCTTCGACGATGTGATCCAACAGCTCCCATGGCAGGTCGGCACTGGTTCCGACATCTCTTAGCCCGGCAACGATCCCGTGCAATCCTGAAGCGAACTCCGAAAGCCGCTCCATGACCCCTTCAAGGACGGCACGGTGCTCTGCATCGAGTGGCCGTCCTTCGCCTTTTAGGACAGGGCCGGAGGCCGAGACGAATGCCGGAAAAACATCCCCAATGAAGGTCCCGAGCAGACGTACCCGCCCGTCCTCACCCATGAGGGCGCCGCTCACCGCTGGCTCGAACGTGCTCGCCTGCGCCTCAATCAAGATCTGCGCAAGAGCGATTCGCGATTGCAGATACATGCACTTCGTATACAGCGCCCAGCCTGTATGCAGCCGTAGTCCAGCCTCTTCGGCCTGTCGCATTTCGGGCGAGGCACTTGGCAGGCCAGCGGCGGCTGCGCAGACGGACTGCATCCGCTCCGAGCGCAATGCCTTCTTTCCCCACCACTCCATGCAGTCGATATAGCGTTTCGACACACTGGCGACGATGCGGCTCAACTGATAGGACGGAGCGTCGCGCGTCTTCTCGAGCAGATCAGCCGCATTCTTCCTGGCCTTCTCCAAGTTGTCGATGATGTCTTTGGCCACGACGTTACATTGGTTCCCGGCATCCAGCGTGTCATCGCGGAGCCGGCGAGCCTGATCGTCAGAAAGAATGCGACGCGCCAAATCTGGGGGCAGACTCGCGTAGTAGTTCAGAACTACTGAGCCTGCGCTGACGACTTGATCGATCAGCTCTTGGGCTTCCGCCTCGTTCCGGGCCTGCATGGCAGCATTGCGGCTAGCATCAAAGTTCTCAAGCAGGTTGCCGATCTTTCGCTTCGCTGCCTTGATCTCGCCGATCCTTGGGGCTGCCGCACCCGAACTGATTGCGTGGCTGGCGTGCGACGTCGCCCCATCTCGGTGCCCAGAGCGCATCCGCTCCAAGACGGTGTCGAAGAATTGGCTGCCTTCCCCGGGGGCGAGGGCGGAGTTCGAGCGCGAACTGCTTAATCCTCCAGCGCTGTCCGCACCTGAAGTCCCATCGTGCGATTTGCCAGATCGATCAATGCCCGTCATATTCTATCTCCGGTAAGGTCGAGAATGCGCGGCCTCCCTGGATAGACGGCCTGGCTGACGAGCAGCTGACGAAAGGCGCTTTTCCCGGATGCGCAAGAACCCAGATCACCGTGACTTACAATTCCATGGAAGCTGGCGTGTTGCTGAAGGCAGGGATGCAAGGACGATGGCGTCAGTGACGGATAGTGAGCTGCAGCGGATGACGGCGCACTGACGCCAACTCGCCCTGACCGCCATAAGGATCTGCGCTGTCAGGCTGCAACAGGATCCGCCGTTACGGCGCTCCCAAAGAGCCCGCCCGCCAGCGACTTTATCTGGATGGACCTGGCATCCGGACACCGGAGAGCCGCCACAGCATGCCCCGTCCTCAAACGGTCCGCAGGATCGTCGCGAGAGAGAACTACCTGGGATATCGATTGCGAGATCTTCGGCTGCCACGCACGTCCCATCTTCCGGAGGAGGTGCGAATAGCGGACCGAAAACCTTATGGATCCAACGCTGATGCGCCAATCCCGACCAGAGGTAGAACGCTCGTCCTCGTGTTCGATCTCGCACAGCCGACTTGCGCTATTTCCTCTTCAAACTACAGAAGTATCACGTAATATCGCAGCGAGCGTTTCAAGCGCGCCCAGCGCCAGCCTGCTCAGCGAACCGGCCGTCGGCGCCTCTCGAAAGAGCAGAGCATGAGGATCGGCTCACCGGCAAAAATACCTCCGACCGATACTTACGATCATGCTCCAGATATCCTTAAGGTGCATATTGCCGAATGTGTACCCCCAGACGAGCAGGATGCCTGCCGTACGATATCAGCAGGAACATCGGCAGGAGCATAGTCGGATCCCCGCCTGTCTTTCCAAACTGCCTTGAGGCGATCAACCGCAATGACCGAAAGCGCTTCTCCGGGACAATCGCTACCGCGGCCACGATTTTCAATACCAAGCGCATCGCCTGACGATCGAGAAGGTAAGGTCAACACCACCTTGGAATATACAAACCATCCATGGGCTGCCTTGGCCTGTTGGCAACGCAAACGCCTCGGTCAGGCATCACCGTTCATCGCTGGCGAGGCCAGCGTAGCAGACGGCTGAAGCCGTGCTGCGTGTCGGGCCCAAGCCAGAGCATCACAGTCTAAGCTGCAATCTTCACAGGGAGTGCCGAATAACCGTGCACAAAGTTAGACGCAATTCGCTCGGGTTCGCCGACCACCTGGACCTCCAACCGCGCATTCAACATCTCTTCCCAGAGGACTTTCAACTGAAGCTCCGCAAGATGTCGACCAACGCAGCGATGGATGCCGAATCCGAAGGAAAGATGCTGCCGCACGTTCTTGCGGTCGATGATGAAGCTGTTGGCATTCTCGAAGACTTCGTCGTCCCGGTTGCCGGAGATGTACCACATGATGACCTTGTCGCCCTTCCTGATCTTTTTTCCACCTAGGATGCTATCGGTCGCGGCGTTGCGGCGCATATGTGCGATAGGCGTCTGATATCGAATAATCTCAGACACAGCGCTCGACACCAGCTTGGGATTGTCACGCAGTTTTCGCAGTTCGCAGGGGTACTGATCCATGAACAGGAGGCCGCTGGTAATCGAATTGCGCGTGGTGTCATTTCCCCCCACGATCAAAAGAATCAGGTTCCCGAGAAACTCACTCGGCTCCATATGGCGTGTGGCGGGCGAGTGCGCCATCAAGGAAATCAGGTCGAGGCGCGGCTCGGCATCAATGCGTTCGTTCCAAAGTCGAGTGAAATAACTTTGGCACTCGGACAAGATAGCGCTTCGCTTGTCCCAGCTGTCGATCGCCTGGCCTGTTTTCGGAGCTGCGACGGCGACGTCCGACCAGTAGGTCAACAGCCGCCGATCTTCAAATGGAAAGTCGAACAGCGTGGCGAGCATCTGCGTCGTCAACTCAATGGAGACCATCTCCACCCAATTGAAGGCATCATTGCGCGGCAAGCCCTCTAGAATTGCCCTGGCCCGAGAGCGGATTAAGCTTTCGAGCTTCGTCAAGTTTTCCGCTGCGACTATCGGACTTATGGTGTTGCGTTGCGCGGCGTGTTTGGGAGGCCCCAGCTTGATGAAACTCTGGGTCCAGTGCTTATCAGGCACGTCGACAATCGTGACACCTTGTTCTGACGAGAATGCTTTGTGGTTTGTATCTACTGCTACGATATCTCGGTATTTCGTAACCGACCAATATGGACCGTAAGGACTGTCGTGGCAGTAGTGAATGGGATCTTCCCTTCGCAACCGTTCGAAGCAGCCCCATATGCTGTCGTCTCGAAAGCGCTTGGCGTCGCTTACATCCAGATTGCTCAGCGCATCATCAGCTCCGTAATCTTCTGAGCGCTTTCCCATTATCGTCTCCCAAGATTCTGCTCTCCCGAGAGCTTCCCGATCCACGGGTTGCGATTCAGGACTTCGAACTGTCGTGGCTTTTGGCTGCGGGCGTGTGGCTGCGGGCGTGTCGCTCGATCAGACTATCCCAAACTGCAGGTAGCCCACCCCTGCCAGATCCGGCAGTTTGGATCGTATTGACTTTCCAAATCGATCTGCTCTGTGGAGGGTGAGAGCTCTTACCGCTCGGTTGGCGGATTGGTGTCGTGCCCAAGGCGACGTAAAACCAGGATGCACGGACAGCCGCTCCCGATGGGTACTGGCGGCGGCGCGGCTCGATGCTCTATGATCATCGACTGAGCCGGGATATCGATGTGTTGATCGAGGCGGCTGTTGTTACGGTGGCGAGTGCAGGCAAAATCTTCATCGAGCCTCTCGTCACTTCTGACGGTCGCCCTGGTCCCTTTCGGTGTTGAGAAAGCCGAAAATGGGATTTCGCGGCGCAAGAATATTCGGCCCGAATAGCTGTCAAGCGCCACTTGCCCATCGCGGCCGCGAGCCCTTGCGGGCATGTCGCCAGGTGCATTTTTTCGCGGCCACCCCTTGAAACGGCTTTGCGTTTTTCTAAGTCATTTTTTGCCGCGAATGCGGTGCGCCGGGCGCCTTAACGGGTCCGGCGCGGGCGCCGGGCCGGGCATCAGACCCGCTCTGACTCCTGCCCTTGCGCTCCTTGTATCCATCTTGCTCTTTGGAGGACTTGGTTATGAGGACCACCTTTGACTTCGCGCCCCTGTGGCGCACCACCATCGGCTTCGACCACCTGGCCGATCTCGTCGACAGCACGTTGCGCCAGGCGAGCGAAGACCCCTATCCTCCCTACAACATCGAACGCTCCGGCGAGGACCACTATCGGATCTCGCTCGCCGTCGCCGGCTTCGGGGCCGACGACATCTCCGTGACGGCCGAGCAGAACGCGCTCACCATCGAGGGCAGGAAACCCGAGAAAGCGGCCGGCGAGTTCCTGTACCGGGGCATCGCCGCCCGTCCGTTTCGGCGCGTGTTCAATCTCGCCGACTACGTCCAAGTGAAGGGGGCCTCCTTCCGCGACGGACTACTGATCGTCGACCTCGTGCGCGAAGTGCCGGAGGCGATGAAGCCGCGCCGGATTCAAATCGGAAGCGGCGCCTCTCCCGCCTCGCAGATCGAGCAGAAGAAGGCGGCCTGACGCCTGATCGACGTTCGACAACGGAACGCGGCGCGCGCAGGCGTGGCCGCGCTCCCTGGCCCATGCAACGAAGGAGAAAACCATGGCAGTTCGTGATCTCATTCCCTGGTCGAGACACCAGGAGCTCGCGCCGGCGCGCGGCACCCATGATCCGTTCATGACGCTTCATCGCGAAATGAACCGACTGTTCGAAGATGTCTTCCGCGGCTTCGGCGGGACGGCCCTGTCCCCGCTCATGGAGGGGCAATTCGGCTGGCCCAAGATTGAGCTCAGCGAGACCGACAAGGCTCTGACGATCGCGGCCGAGCTTCCCGGCATGACGGAGAATGACATCCAGATCGAAATCGCGAACGGGGTGCTAACCATCCGCGGCGAGAAGAAGAGCGAGCGCAAGGACGAAGGCAGATACTTCAGCGAGCGCTACTACGGCTCGTTCCAGCGACAGATCGCCCTCGAGGACGTCGAGGAGGACAAGGCCGCAGCGTCGTTCAAGAACGGCGTCCTGACCATCTCGCTGCCGAAGTCCGAGACCCCGCGAGCGGGCGTCAAGCGCATCGCGATCACTTCGCAGTAAAGACGATCACGGGCGGCGGCCGCCGCCGCCCGAACTCACCGAAACCCGTCCGGAGGAAAGGAGCGTAAGGGAGGCAATCGATGACCAATGCCAACACGAACGCAGGCAATCTTGATCCCCTCTTCCACCCCGCTGCGCACTATGCGTCTGCAGAGGATGTCCTGAACGACGACGAACTCTCCGCGCCGGAAAAGCGGATCATCTTGTCGTCCTGGGCATCCGACATGTTCGCCGTCGAATCCTGTCCTGCTTTGCGCGAGGTCCCCGGCATGGGCCACACTATCCGGCTCGCCGATATCCTCGCCTCGTTGCGCAAGCTCGACGGCGACGACGATCCGCCGCCCCCCGGGGGCGTGCCGATGCGGCTGCGGCGGCCTTGGGCCGCCGCCCCGCGAAGGTTGGCATGATGCTCACGCAGACTGTCATGACGATGGTTCTGCTTGGGGCATGCTTCGGCGACGTGGGCCATTCCGTTCATCGCTTTCATGAGCCGATCGGGGAACCGCCCCGCGCGGCGAGCGTAGGCGACACTCTGGCGAAAATTCCGGCACCGGCGTGGCCTGGCCTGACCGCTCTCCGTTGCTTCGTGCCTCCTGTCCGGTCCTAGTTCGGTTACGCGGCCCATCTTTTATGAATGGTTGATGAACGAAATGCGGCAAGCGGCGTTTAGCCACGATGGAACGCGATCTGGAAAGGTGGGCCGACGGGCGCTTATGACAGTCACGCTGAGCACGGCGACGCTCATTACGTGCCTTGGACGTCTGGTCACGGTGATCCGTTGAGGCGGCCTCAGTTGGCGGCCTCTTTAGGCGCAACCGCTGCTTTCTCGGGCAGGAGTGACTTGTTGCCGAAGGCGCGTTGTCACCCGATCACCGAGCCGGTGACGCGCTGTTCGAGGCGCTGCCTTTAGCACGGGTGAGCCGTTTCAAGAGGAGCCAGTTTGCGACAGTCATTTCGCGTTTCACGTGCATGCCAAGTAGTGGCGGGCGAACGATGTAGATTCATCAACGATGAACAAGGGGATTGAGTATCGAGGTCATCGACTTCTGGTCATCGAGCAACCAGGCGGTGGCTCGTTGGTTGAGATCACACCCCTGGCCGGCGGGCAAGCCATCCGGACAATGACTTACCAAACCAGTCAGGAGGCGCTGGCTGCGGCAAGAGCGAATGTCGATTCTCATCCCGAGGCCAAGCGTGACTGAATTTGCGGATTCGAGAACCTAACGGCTGCGCTGCTTCGCGCGGGAGCCCAGACGTCGCTGCACCCGCTTGCGGCTGTCGCCAACTTTCTTTGCCGCCTTCTTCATCAATCGTGCAGACTTGTGGTTGTCTTGGTTTCGTACCTGATCTCGTAGTTCCTACCCACCCGCGACCAGAGCACGGTCGCCGCGCGCCGTGAGCTTCATTGCTTTCGCCACGCGAGCAGCCAGTCGCCGCGGATGATGGGTAAGGAACGGAGACGCTGTCGTATTGCGTCCTGAGGTTCCTGAGCCTGACATTAAGTGTACCCGAACCGAATACTTCGACGACGTCGTGAAGATCACGAAAGATATGCCGGATCTTGCCAAGCATCTCGTCCAGAAGAAGTCCGAGCACTTCGAACCCGAGAAGTGCGAGGACCATCACGAGTCCACGTTTCAGCAATTGCACGCCAAGAAGCAACATGGCCAGCCGACCGCGCCAACGCGAAATCCAGTGGCCGCAACGTCGTCACGGGTTGCGGCAAGCATCAAGCCCCTCGCACACTAAGCCAACGAGGACGGCAAAGAGTGCAGCGAAACCGCGCCGCAAGGCCGACGAACGCGGGGCCGACGCGCATCTGGCAAGACCCGCCTTCGACGAGCGGGCCGGGAGCGGTAGGCTCGCCGCCGAAACCCGATTCGGTTCTTGGCAATTTGGCCAATTAGCAGGCGGCCCGATTTGGAATGCGTTTGCAGCGTCGATTTCCTTGCTCGCGATCTAGTGTTGCCCTGCCCCTAAACCGGGAGAAGACGTGCCCCTTCCGGCGTTCAGTAACGTTGGCGTTGCCGAGCATCTCGCGCGTGATGCATTATCGATGTGCTTGAACCGAGATGTCTGAAGAAGCGAATGGAACCTCGAGCGAGCGCGGAAACACCAGGCGGTATTGGCAGTTCCTAGCAGTTGAGCGCCTCTTTGTGTGAGCCGGGTTGCAACATTCACACCAAAGCAAGGCGGTCAAACACTAGTCTAGATTGTCTGACAACCGACCGCCCCCTCCCGGACGAATTGAGAACCGCCGACGCATCCTGGCTGATTACCCCAACCGATCACCAGGCGCGCGTCCCATACCAGGCCAGCCAACGCGGCCAGTGTGGCAAGCGCGGCGACGGCAAAGGTCTCCAATTTCCTGATCGTCGCGCTCAGCCGACGGATCGAAGCCGGTGCGGATTGGGCTGGGATCTCGGCAGCGCGCTGCGAGATCGGAATCGGCTTGTTCGAGACGTTCAAGGCTTCGCCTCCGCGACCAAAAGGTTCCACGCACCACGGATTCCGGGCCCCGGGATTTCCGAGCACACTGATCACTGGCTCCCGCTCTCCGCCAACCCGCTAAGCGAACGCTACGCAATCTCGCCTCGTCATTGGGTCCTGAATGTGCCGCCAAACCATTGATTTACGGCTTGTCAGGAAGCCTATCAGATATTACATTTATTTCATTTATTACGGTTGGAGGCCGCGCGTGGCTCAGGCTTTGACCCGGCTAAACATCAAAAGTAGCGAGCGCAACGCGGCGCATAAGGCAGCCGATTTCCTGGATCGCACCGCGATGCTCGGGCATGGTGGGCTTTTCGCCATCACAGCCGATGGCAAGACACTCACGGAAGAACTGCCTCGGTCTCTGCTCGCAGCCATGAAAGGCATTCTCGCCGTGCTGTCCGAAACGGGCGAAGCTGTTGTTCTCAACCCAGAGCTCGAGATCTCGGCCGAGAAAGCGGCTGAACTCCTCGGCATGTCACGGCCGCTGGTTTATCAGCGAATGGATTCGGGCAAGCTCCCTTTTCGTCTGGTCGGAGCGCACCGCAGGATCCGTATCAACGACGTCATGATCCTGAAGAAATTTGAGGAACGCCGGCGCGGCTTCGCGGAGGCGCTCACTGCCGATGCAGAGAAGGGCAAATCAGCGGGGCGCGCGAAGAGATCGAAGAAGAGCATTCAACGCTCTTCCAATCTGCCTCGCAGACCTAGTGATATCGATCAACTCGTTCTGGGCACCACGAACGCTCCGTATCGCCGAACCATGAATGCGGCTGATCTTGTGGCTCGCATTACCTCGAGGGATTGGCACGACTGGACAGCGCACGTCGTGACGTTCTTTACGGAAGTACGACCCGAGCTTGTCTTGGAGTTCGCTCGCTTTCACGCTATTCCCATTCAAGACTTGGCTACTTCTTATCGGTCGATGAAGTCGGCCACCGGCGAAGCCAACCCAGCATTGGAGAGCGCACTTGAGCAGCTGGCATAAACTGCTTGGTCGCACGCTCGACGGGCTTTCGGACCTCCAGCAACAGGGCCGCCCGGTCCCCGAATGGGTACTGGGCGGCGGCACGGCCCTGATGCTCTACGCCGACCACCGACTGAGCCGAGACATCGATGCATTCATCGACGACCCGCAATATCTTGCGCTATTATCGCCGGATACGACGGACGTGTGGAACTGCACCGATTGGGACAATGCCGCCCACTATCTCAAACTCAGATATCCCGAGGGCGAGATCGACTTCATCGTCAGCGGCGCGCTATCGGGTCTTGATCCAGTTGAAAGAGAGATCGATTTGACGTCGGTTCGAGCGGGATGGAATCCGACGATTGCGGTCGAGCCCCCGGCCGAGATCGCGCTCAAAAAACTGCACCATCGTGCAACAATGCTGAAGCCTCGTGACATCTTCGATCTCGCAGTTATCAAGAAGATCGACGGCAACGCGCTTACCGCAAATTTGAGTGCGGTCGCTTCGAAGAAGAACGACCTTCTTCAGCGTGTCAATAGCATCCGCGTCGACTACCTGAAGGCTGACCTTGCAGAGCTCGATATCCAACCTGGATGGGAGCATGAGCAGAAGACGTGTCTAGAAACCGTTCGCGTGCTCGTGGCGCAGATTCCATAAGTCGGTCAATTCGGCGATAAAATAGCTCGCCTGGCTGGCGGCAGCTAAAATTGCGAGCGTTTCCTATCGGGGGCCGATCCCGAGCAGGCTCATCGCGGTTGATGAAAGAGACACGTTGCTTGACGACCTTGCCGATTTTGCCAATCCGCTGAATGAATAACCGCAGTCCTTTCGCTATCGCAAAGGCTGCAATTTCAGATGTCATCTGATCCACAAGTGGTGCGCTCGCTGAAAGAGGCCAGCAGAACCGTCGGCGGCGATACGTGACCGACAACGTTGCGAAATCCAGAACGCCGGCGCCGTTCGCCCCGATGAATCCGGTCTGGCGCGGCGCCAGCAAGCGGCTATTGAATGACGCCTCAGTGCAGGAGTCAGGGCGCAGCCGAATTGGAAGTCGATCTGCCGCTGGCCACGCACGCGAACGACCTCCTATGTCAGCGCATCAGCAGCGTCCATGATGGCTGCGTATATTGTGTCGAGGTCCGGCTTCGTGACGCAGTATGGCGGCATCACGTAGATCGTGTTGCCGAGCGGCCGCAACAGCAGGCTTCGCTCCTTGAAGAATGCCTGAAGCTTCGGACCGATATCGGCGAGATAGCCAGCGTCGCTCGTTTTCAGATCAACTGCGGTAATGGTGCCGGTGCGACGGACGTTTTCAAAGCGCGAGTCGGCGCGGAATGGCTCGATTGCCTGCTCTTGCATCATCGACATCGCCGCCACCCGCTGGCGAGCTTCCTCATTTCGCCATAGATCCAGGTTGGCCTTCGCGGCAGCGCAGGCCACGGGATTTGCGGTATATGAGCTCGAATGAAAAAACGTGCGCGTACGGTCTTTCGAATAATGCGCGTCAAAAATATCGCCGCGGCAGAGTGTCACCGCGAGTGGAAGCGCTCCTCCCGTGATGCCCTTCGAATAGCAGACGATATCAGGCGTGACGTTGGCCTGCTCGCAGGCGAATAGCGTTCCGGTGCGCCCCCAGCCGGTCATCACCTCGTCGGCAATGAAGAGAACACTAGATGCTTCGCAGATCCGCTTCATCTCCTTGAGTACCCAGGCTGGGTACATCAGCATCCCGCCGGCACCCAATATAAGAGGCTCGACAATGAATGCTGCGGGCCTTTCATTTCGGCACGCGAACTCGAGCGCATCGAGTGTCGCCTGTTCGCAACCTTTCACCGGAAACGGAACCGAGGTCACGTCGAACAACAGAGGCTCGTAGGCCGCGTTGAATACGCCCCGGCCACCTACGGACATCGCCCCGACCGTATCGCCGTGATAGGAATGCTGCATCACGACAATGCGTGTTCGCTGTTTGCCTATGTTATGCCAGTAGCCGAGCGCCATCTTTAATGCCACTTCTACACTGGCTGAGCCACTGTCGGAGAAGAAGACATGGTCGAGACCGCGCGGCGCGAGTTTTAGCAGCTGCGCTGCGACCTCCTCGGCCGGATCATGGGTGTACCCGGCAAAGATGATCTGGTTGAGCTTGCCAACCTGCTCCTGGATTGCGCTGACGATATGTGGATGGCAGTGCCCATGGGTTACGACCCACCAGGAGGAGATGGCATCAATGATGCGGCGCCCGTCTGCGGTGTAAAGATAAGCCCCCTCGCCGCGTACGATCCTTGTCATCTCGTCTTGATGCGCGTGTTGCGTAAACGGATGCCAGATCGGCGACCTCTTCCTTGGTATCATGGCGCGAAATCATCTCGACGAAACGAGGCATTAAACGCGGCCTGCAGCGTCTCTGACAACAGAGGCGCAATCGGGGGCAGCCGCCCCAACCAACGTACCCGGCCAATCTCGCATATCGCCCTTACAGCTTCCGAGTTCTTTTCGCCAATGAAAGCTATTCCGAGAATGTCGATCTGACGCTTTCGCAGGGCCTCTATCGAGAGCAGCGAGTGATTAATCGTTCCCAACGCAGTGCTCGCGCAGAGCACGACTGGAAGCCGCCATCGCTCAAAAATATCAATGTAAAGTGTGCCGCCACTCAGCGGCACCATGAGCCCGCCGGCGCCCTCGATCACGAGCGGTCGCCCTCCGGTGTCTGGCACATCAAGCGTGTCCGTGTTGATGCGAACTTCGTCGAGCTCCGCAGAAAGGTGCGGCGAAGCGGGTGTTCGCAGGCGGTAGAGCTCCGGCACGATGCGATCGGACGCAAGACCGCCAAGCCGCGCGACGACCTCGGTATCGGTCTCTCCTTCAAGGCCAGCCTGAATCGGCTTCCAATAATTCGCATCGAGAAGATTGGCGAGCCCCGCGCAGAAAACCGTCTTTCCAACCCCGGTATCTGTGCCGGTCACCACAATTCGCTGCTGCCTCATTGACTATCACCTCTTGTCTCCTCGACCAGAGCGGTCGAGCATCGTACTCACGTCATCCTCTACGGCATTCTGCGCCCGTGAAATTCGCGAATGGATGCCACTTTGCAGGAACTGTTACTGCCTTGGGGGAAGATCGGTGGTCGGCCCAGGGTGATCAGCCCCAGCGCAGAACCGAGCAAAACGGCGCTCGGCGCGCTTACAACGGCGTTCCGGATCGCCTCATTTGAACGGTGGCCGCGCAGTCGTCATGCAAGGGGCCCATCGCCTTCGCTCCATCCTTGAACCAAAGGATCATGCTCGAATGCCAACCGACGGGTTAAACGCATAGAAGGTCAAGGCACGGCGCATCGCGGCCGCTCTCATGAGTTGAATTTCATGCGTTGTGACAGGTTGAGATTGCCGTCGGCGGGCAAACATTGTCCGGATCGGACGAATGCGCATGCGCGCTGCAGGATGTCTCCCAATTGACGCAGAACGGTACGCTTTGAACGGCGGTGATGTGTTGGGTGGTCGAGTTCATTTTCGTCCAGCGCCGTCGAAAAGAGCTGCATCATCAACCTGGAGACTATTCACCGACACATCCGGCTCGGCCGTTCAAAGCGAATGGTGCGGACAGCGCCAGCGTCGGTAACTTGTCTAACACACGAGCGCCGGTCTCCGGTGTTCGGCCACATCGAGCAACGTCCGTGTCGTTCGCGAACGCCCGCAAAGTTCCAGGATGATTGAGCGAGGCAGGCATTCGAAGACCATAAAATTCGGCCTGATTCGACCGGGTGCCCGATTGTCCGGCGGCCCGGAAAGTTCGATCTCGATCTCATCATCGGGCTCGGCCCGCATCGGCCTCTTGATAGCTCGCGCCCGATAGATGCCGACACAGGGAGCCGTTTGTCCGATCCGTCACTTGTCACCATGACCCGGGACCTGATCGCGCGTCATCTCTCGTCTCCTCGAATAGAGCATCGAGCATTGAACGCACGTCATCCTGCCCCGCATTGAGTGTCAGCGAAATGCGTAAACGGGCTGTTCCTGCCGGCACGGTTGGTGGCCGGATTCCGCGGACGTCGAAGCCGCGAGCCTGCAATGCAGAGGCAAGATTCATTGCACCTGCGTTGTTGCCAACGATGTATGGCACGATCTGCGAGATCGATGAACTTTCCCAACCGCGCACAGCCAACTCCCGATGCGTGAACGCGACCAGCTCGGCCAGGCGTTGCTGACGCTCGGGCTCCTCCTGCAGGATCAAGAGTGCCTCCCGCACGGCGACGGCCATCAGCGGTGAGGGCGCGGTGGCGAAAATGAACGGACGGCAGCGATTGACCATGAAGTCGCGCAGCACACCGGAGGCGGTAACAAGCGCTCCGGCAGGACCGAGCGCCTTGCCGCAGGTGTGGACGACCAGGAGATTTTCGAGCGTCCCGTAAGACACAGCGAGCCCTCGTCCTTGCTCGCCGTAGACGCCCGTCGCATGAGCCTCGTCCACCATCAAGAACGCGTCGTGCCGGTCTGCGAGCGCGACCAGATCTTCCAGCGGAGCGAAATCGCCGTCCATGCTGTAGAGGCTTTCGACCACAATCCATACGCGGCCTGTTCCGCCTTTCGCACGCCAATCGCGTATCGCGCTTTCGACCGATTCAGGCGCGTTGTGAGCGCTTATGCGGACATCGGCCCGGCCTGCCCGCGCGCCCTCATGAATACTCGCGTGCACAAGGCAATCGAGAACGAGCAAATCGCCTCGTTGCGGCAACGTCGTCAAGACGGCAAAATTTGCAACGTAACCGCCGCCAAAGAACAGCGCAGTCTCTGCTCCGAAGAACTGCGCTGCTTCGGCTTCAAGTCTTTCGTGCTCCTCGCAATTGCCGCGCAGCAGCCGCGACCCGCCGGCTCCGATCGGCGTGCCGGTCTCGAGGGCAGCCAGGACGGCCTTTTTCATGCGCGGCGCGCTCGCGAGCGCAAGATAATCGTTCGACGCAAAATCGATGCCCGCGCGCGGTTTGAGGCCGCGCAACCGATCGTCTTCTTTTAAGGCGCGTAGGGCCGCGACATAGTCGGTCACCTTCGCGGCGCGGATCGAGTTCATCGTTCACTTCCCAACGTCGTCAGCTGGCCGCATACGTCTCAATTGGCAGACGAAGACCAAGCGGTCCCAACATTGGCCTCGTTCATTTCAGCCCTGCAGAATGCGATTTTCTCGATCAACCAGCACAACGCGCGGCTTGAACTCCTTGGCTTCTGCCTCCTCAAAGGAGGCATATGCAACGATGATCACCTTGTCGCCAGTCATCGCCAGCCGCGCGGCTGCACCGTTCAGACCTATTGTGCCCGATCCTTCCGGCGCCTCAATGACGTAGGTGGCGAACCGTGCTCCGGTTTCGATGTTGTAGATTTCGACGCGTTCGTTGACCAAAAATCCCGCCGCATCCAATAGCGTGCGATCGATCGATATCGAGCCCTCATAGTGCAGATCGGCCTGCGTGACCGAGGCGCGATGGATTTTGCCTTTCATCAACGTAACCTGCATGGCTCACCTTTGCTGGAGTTTGCGCGCAATGCGCTCGATGCTCTGTTTCACTTGGCTAAGGACCTGATGCCGAGCCGACCGAGCAAATTCGCATCGCAATCGGCTTGCGGGTTTTTGGTGGTCAGAAGTACATCACCAATGAAAATCGAATTCGCGCCAGCCAAAAAACACAGCGCCTGGGCCTCGTCGGTCATGTATTGTCGGCCGGCGGAGAGCCGCACCACACTCTTCGGCATCATGATCCTGGCGATTGCGACCAGTCGCACAAGCGCGATCGGATCGGGACGTTTCGCGGTGTCGTTGACCGGCACGCCCTTGACTTCGTTCCACAGGTTGATCGGCACGCTTTCCGGATGCTGTTCGAGATTGGCGAGCACGACGAGCATGCCCAGCCGATCCGCGGTGCACTCGCCCATGCCGACAATGCCGCCGCTGCACAGCTTGATACCGGCATTGCGGGCATGTCCAAGCGTGTCGATGCGGTCCTGCAGGGTGCGGGTGCTGATGATCTTGCCGTAGAATCCGGGTGAGGTGTCGACGTTGTGATTGTAGAAGTCGAGCCCCGCGTTGGCGAGCTGTGTCGCCTGCTTCTGTGTCAGCATACCAAGCGTGGCGCAGGTTTCCATGCCAAGATCTTTGACCGCGCTGACCATGTCGCAGACAGAATCGAGATCGCGGCCTTTGGGACTGCGCCAGGCTGCGGCCATGCAGAAGCGGGCGGCACCAGCGGCTTTGGCACGCTGTGCGGCGGCGACCACATTTGCGCGATCCATCAGGCGGGTGGCTTTCAGGCCCGTGTCGTAACGCGCGCTCTGCGAGCAGTAGCCGCAGTCCTCCGGACAGCCGCCAGTCTTGATGCTGAGCAGGCTTGCCGTTTCGATGTGGTTTGGATCGAAGTTCTCGCGATGGACACTCTGCGCCTGAAACATCAAGTCGGAAAACGGCAGGTCATGGAGCGCTGCGGCCTCCGCTAATTCCCAATCGCTTCGGATCGATGCGCGGCGCGCGCCATCGTTCCGTCCTGCCTCCACAGCCGCAACCATCTGACTTGCCACCTCGCCAAATCATAGATAACTAGGCATCTTATCTATGATGTGATTGATGCGGGGATGCTAACCTAGGTCACATCGAAACGCATTCGTTTTTATGGTAGATAATCTATGATGAATGGCGAGAACGCGACGACGGCGGGACGCATTGCGGAGTCAATCGGCGAGCGCATCATCAACGGCGCGCTGCAGCCAGACGCCCCGCTCCGGCAGGATCACATCGCGCGGGAATTCAATTCAAGCCACGTTCCGGTGCGCGAGGCCTTTCGACAATTGGAGGCCCAGCACCTCGTCGTAGCTCAGCCTCGTCGCGGGGTCCGGGTTGCTCCACTCGACACCAATTCAGTGAGGGAAATCGCCGAGATGCGCGCCGCGCTCGAAGTGGTCGCGTTGCGCAATGCGGCCCCAAGGCTCACCTCCCATCATTTGGCACGCATCGAGCTCGCTCTGATCGAGGGGGACAGTGCGCAGACAATTCAGGAATTTGAGGCCACCAATCGGGCCTTTCATCAAGCCCTGGTGGCGCCGTGCGGGATGCCGCGTCTACTCGCCAGTCTCGACGGACTGCAGCTTGCAAATTCTCGATTGGTCTTCGCAATGGCCCGCACGAGCGGCTGGCGACCGCGGCCCAGTCAGGATCACCGCCTAATTCTGCAAGCGCTGCGAGCGCGCAATATCGATCAAGCCTGCCGCCTGCTCGTGCGTCACATTCAAACGATTGAACGCCTTGCCCGTCCGGCGTCCTGACGAAATAAGGTTGTTGCAAGTGCCAAGGCGGACTGCGGGCAACAGCGCGAACGCCAAGCCCTTGAGCGATGTGGCGCGGTCCCTATGGCTGCGGCCATTGCGGCGGCCCGGCTCTCAAGATAGTTATGCGACCTCCTTGCGGCATCACTCCTCCTTTAGGGCTTCCATGATTCGTCACATCGTCTTGTTCTCCGCGAAGGATAGGGCCCATATCGAGCAGATCATCGAAGGCCTATCGCTTCTCACTACAATCCCACATGCGCGCCGGCTTGAGGTTGCACGTAACCGCAAGAGCGACGCCCTCGGCAACGAAATCGATGTCGTGGTTTACGGTGAGTTCGACAACGAGACGGAACTCGCGGCCTACAAAGCGCATCATCTGTACCAGGAATCAATCAGGCGGGTACGACCGCTCCGTGAGCTGCGGCTTGCGGCGGACTATGATGTATCGATAGATGCGCGCCCGGCTTCGACGCCGACATGAGCTAAGTGACAAGGACGCATCGGTCCGCTGGCGGTCAGCCGGGTCCACCGGCGGGAATAATTTGGAACCGGTCTCGAAAGCTTTGCAAGTCGCGGACGATGGTCACCGTCGCGCAAGAGGATCCAATGGGAGGCCTCTCGCAGCGCTCCACTCGTTGGTCATTGACGGCGAAGCGCGGTGGATCGAGCCTGCCGTAGCAATGCGACGTCTCGAGCATCGCCTGATCTTGCGTTTGTCGATAGCGCAGCCAAGGTATGAGCTGCTCGGCGGCTACTCATATCCGGCCTGCAAGCCGTTCTGCACCTACATGGTTGCGGGCGGAGGGGCGGTTGCAACGGAGATGCTATCGAGGACTATTCATGGAGCGTTCTTTGCGGCCTGCTCGCCGAGTACCGTAGCGAGCATTGACCGATTTGCTTCTGTTCCAGAGATGCCTACAGGCTTTTTTGCCTGCCATCTGAACAGAACGTCAGAACGACTTGCCGATCCCGGCAATCGCCCGTCAGCGCTTGTCTCAATCGATCCTGCGCACCTATGAGCTGGTCGTCAGCTTCGAGGCCATCATGATTGGCGCGGGATTGTTTCCCCCGGACGGCCCGACCAGGATGCTGCACGGCGGAGCCAGCATCGGCGTAGTCGCGCCGACGCCAGCTCGCCCCGCTAGCCCGAGCTCGCCGCAGAATAAGGGCTCCGGCTGAACCGACCCGTGGCATTCGAACTTCAGCCGGCAAAACTAATTGCGGCGTTCCAACAGGTCGTCGACCTCGATTCTGGTAGGCGACGTCTTCCAGGTGAACACTGGGCAGCGCTGTTTGCGCACAGCTGTCGACCTCATTGGATCCGCTTGCCTTCTACTGCGGGCTGCGGTCGTCGGATCCAGCGCGCTTTGCAGCGCTGCTGCGCCAGGGCAAGCTGACGATCGCATCGCCGGAACGATTCCTGAGACTCGACGGACGACGCATCCAAGCGCGCTCCATCAAGGGCACGATCGCGCATTCTGGAGCCCCAAAGGCAAACCGACGCCGCGCTAAAACCCTGCTTCCGTCCGAAAAGGACCGTGCCGAGAACGTTATGATCGTTGACTCGCTCCGCAACGATCTATCCGCGGTTACACCGGCAGCGGTTGATCGAAGTTCCTTGCGCTGCGTCACCTCGAGTCCTATGCGTCGATGAACCACCTCATCTCGATGGTGGGGCGCCCCACTTGCTGCGGATCAAGACGCGGCGTGCTATGAGCTTGGCTTCCGGGCAATTCCAAGAACTGGAGCGTCAAGGATGCGATTGATGGGAATCATTGCGGATATCGAACGAGACGTCTATTGCCGCATGATCGGCTTCACAGGCTGAATGGGCTCATGGGTAGGAACATTGCGATCCGCAGTATGATGATCGCCAATGACCTGGCCGTGCTGCATGCACGCCGCGGGATAACCGCGATGCCTGGTCGGGAGGCCGAATATGAAGAGGCGCTCGCAAAGGCACAGCGAATCGTTGACGCTTTCGCGTCTCAACATTTGGTGCATTTTGATCGTCATCATCGATAACTACGACTCCTTCGTCTTCAATATTGCCCGCCATGTCCGTAAGCTCGGGGAAGAGGCGCAAGTGATCCGAAATGACGCGGTCACGGTCGGCGACGTCCTCGGCCTCAAGCCACAGGCAGTCGTCATCTCGCCCGGTCCCCGCACGCCTATGGAGGCCGGAATATCCACCGCTGTGGTCCGCGAACTCTCCGGTCGCGTCCCAATTCTTGGGATCTGCCTCGGGCACCAGTGCGTTGGAAGCGCTTTCGGCGGGCGCGTGGCGCGCGCCCGTCGCCCCATGCACGGCCGGCCCTCGTGCATAACCCATGACGGCCGGGGGCTGTTTAAGGGACTACAGTCTCCGCTTTGCGTCGGGCGTTACCATTCTCTGATCGTCGAACTCACTGAGCGATGCGCGCCGGATCTCATGGTGACAGCTCGTTCAGATGAAGGCGAGATCATGGCTTTGGCCCATCGCCATCAACCAACCTATGGCGTACAGTTTCATCCGGAATCGATACTGACCCAAGGAGGAGACGAGCTCCTTGCGAACTTCCTGCAATTGGCAAGAACTTTCGACAGCGCGACAGCCGAAAAGGTCGCGCCAGCCCAAACCTGAGAAACCAGACTGGGAGATGCTGTATGGCGCGACTAACAGGATGAGAGCGAAGTCTCATCCTGTTCGCCACCGCGCAATGCTGATCGCTTAATGCGTGCTGAGCTGTGGTTAACCGCGTGTGCGACACAGGCGCAGCACGTTTCGGGGATACGCCGTGGGACGGGGCGCGGGGATCACGCGTCTAGTACGCGGAATCAGAACTGAATGATACGGCGTCCTTTGAAACGGCGTTGACGGACCTTTTTCTTGGTCCAGACGAAGAGTTCGGCTCTGTCGATGTACGCGTTGACGTAGGCATCGATGTGATCCTGCAGCTGCTTGAGCTTGTGAAGGAGGTGTCGCTGAGCGACTGCCTCTGCAAGATCGAAAACCACACCTCGACCTGATTGAACCAGGACGCACTTGTCGGCGTGAAATGAAATTGCACGTTCGGGTGGGCCTTGAGCCAATGCGCGTTCTTCTTGTGGGTGCTGAGGTTATCGAGGATGATGTGAAGCTTCCGGTTCGGAAAAGCCGCGGTGAGGCTGTTCATGAAGTCGAGAAATTCGATGCGGCGTCGGCGTTTTGAATGCGTCGCGATCTTTCCGGTGGCGACTTCGAGCGCGGCAAATAATGTTGTCGTGCCATGCCGCTTGTAATCGTAGCTCTGGTCGGTCAAGGCGCGGCCATCGGACAACTTCAGATAACCCCGCGCTCGCTCCAAAGCCTGGATCGAGGGCTTCTCGTCCACGCACGGCACAATGGCCTTCGCGGGCGGGGCAACGTAGAGGCCGACAACATCGAATGCCGCCAAACGTACCGTCAAGAACGCGTTAGGTTTTCTTCGCAGCTTTGGACGTTGGCTCTTCGCAAATAATAAAGGGACGATGGCTGTTCGGCTCAACATGGAGCCGCTGGGCGATGCTGCGCGCAAGTTCATCGGGACGGATAGCGCTCATTTGCACCGCCCGCCCCATTGCCAAGGTCGCAAGAGTCGCTGGAGCAAGCTATCGTTCAATAAAAACCCCGATATCAGAGCTATCTGGACGGGCTCCTAGCGTTGGGAGTGTTCCTCGGCGTCTACATTCGTGGATGATGGATGAGCCGAACGTCGTTGGGCCCTCCCGGCCCCAAGTGGGCGGTGTAGCGCTCGCCGCGAATGTCATATTGTTTTTCCCGCTGCGCCGCGTCCGGCAGGAGGCCCCAGCGGCCGAGCTTCGAAATCATCGTGTGCGGGGCGGGTTGGGTGCCGTGCGAAAAGCCCTCGGAAACGGCCCATGATGCAGCATAAATCTCGCGGACCGCGGGGGACGTCGTCTCAGCCCTGGAGGACGCAGGATCGGCTTGCTCCGTCGACCGTCCAAGCCGCGCTGGCGAGGCCGGATTCGCCGGCCGCGCACTGGGCTGCGGAACGCTTTCCGATCGAGATCCGGGACGAATGGCAGCGCCTGGCGGATTGAGTGGGATACTTCGCCTCATCGCCGCCGCGGGCACGAACAACGCGGTGTAGCGGTCAGTGTGAACCACCAAACTGTTGGGTCGGCTGTCCTGGCTCGGCGGGATGCTGCTACCGTCAAGCGCAGCCGACGCGTGCTGGTCGCCTTGCCGGAAGTTGAAGGGACGAACGACCGCTCCTAAATCCAGGGTCTGCTGATGGCGCGCGGTTGGCTCGAGAGACGATGATGGGCCGACGTCTTCCAGCATCGCCCACACCTGATCCTGATCGTAACCTTCCTCTGGAAGGACCAATGGCGGACCGACCGCTGGCCCGACAGGCGACGGTGCGCCTGCGCTTTCCATCAGCACACGAACCATTGAATTGCCCGGCTCGCTCAGTTGGCGCTCAATAGCATCCAGTTCCGCATGGCTTAGCGTCCTCTGCCTCTTCGCAGGACTCAACTGCCGGCTGTAATCCTCGCCCACGCGAGCCGCGTGACTTAAAAGGGGGAAGCTCCCGGTCAGCTCGTTCTGAGCCGGCTGGTAACCGTCGCTCCAGTTGGCGTGACGAACGGCTTCTCCGGGATCCGGTGCTTGGTGATCGCGCGCGGTTGGCTTGAGAGATGATGCTAGGGTGGCTTCGCCTGTTATACCTCGCAGCGGATCCTGATCGTGACCTTCGGCAGTCACATCCTTCGGCCAGCTCAAAGCTTCGCGCGACGCGCTGCGTTGAGAAGCGGCGTCCCCGACGCGTCTAGTGACTGCGTCCCGGCGATGAGAACCGCGGGCAATATGGTCCCCAAGTTCCGACGCCTCGGTGAGTCTACGGTCTTCGTCAGACAGATGAGGATAGTAGCGATCTGGAGAAACAGGAATCCCTGCGACGGCAGTGGTATCAAGCTGCGACACTTCATCCAAGTACGGCTCAAACTCCGCTTGCTGCTGTTGCGGTTGTGGCACCGCGGCGTTGTAAGCAGCGAAGTCTCGGTCGAATGGGTTGATGCTGTTAAACGGGTCCATGTCCCCTCTCGGTTTGAGGCGGTTCGCAATCCTGAGCAGATAGTGTCGCTCTCTGGTTCTCGCTCTATCGGGATTAGCTGTCGACAAGCTGACGCGCTTAAGTGAGCCAAGTCGGCCAGCCCGAGCGCCTGCCGGATTGCCTTTAAGGAAACACTGACCGGGTAAGTCGGAGCCGGCACGAACAGATTCTATTGGTGGAGTACCAGCATGGGGCCTACAAATCGTCCCAAAGTAAAGTGTACTGGGAAGTGTTCTGGACGATGCGGTTCCGATGGCGCCCAACTGGGGCGGACCTCTTCGTTGAAGGCATGCCTTGCCGACAAGGTCTTGCCTCTGGCCGCAGAGGGCGAATCGGATCCAACCTCTTGGCACGTGCCGCGGTGCGGACAGTGCAGGACCTTGCAGGTGCCAGCGACGTGAAGGGAACCGACGTGCGACATGTTGCGTGTCGCCCTGAGGAGGTTTGAACTATTGCACTCGCAAGGCATCATCCATCGATAATCTTGACCCCGGTCGATGGTTGCTTCGTTGCGCGGCAAAGGACCCACACACGACCACCTTATAGGTGGAGAGCATATGTTCGCATATTAAAGAGGGATGCTGCCTCGCGCTGAAGCACTGCGCCCGAGGACGCGGGCCGTTGGGGTGCATAGTTTCGGCCGGCTTGCCAAAAGCTGGATCTCCTACATTGGTATGAGCAAGATAAAATTTTGAGCCGGGTAAGTGAAGCAATCGGAGCGACCGTTTGCCGCTCAGCTAGGAAGCCCAGTACGAGTCGGCGAATCGCCCTCTAGCGTGCAAACAAGCAGCTTGATATCGAAATCAAAATCATGCGTCTTGTCCGGCCGATATTTGCGCTGCGACAATCCCTTCTCGCTCACACGGCTCTTAAATGTTGTTACAAGCTATCGAGCCGTCCGCTTGGTTAGGCTAGGCCGGTGCCCACCGGTTACGCTCGCTCCTGCTGGAAGTACCTGGGGAACGCAAAGCGCCGGAGCAGATGCTCGGCAGATTATGTGTCGATTGTGCGCAGCATTCTTCGCTTCCGTTACTCTCTGCCGCGATACTTTGCTAGCTGTGGCGTCGTTCCGAAGCTCTGCGCGACTTCCAGCCGCGTAAAAAGGATGGAGCAGCACGGCTGCGAGCACACTGCCAGCGGCTGCTAAACTATTTGGCAGATGAGCTACGCAGCCGCAACGTCATCCCATGACCCATCAGGCACGCCGAATACGCCGGATTACCTGGCGTACGCAGTTCGTCGGACGCTCTCCCGCAGCGTGGGTAGCCGAGCGGGAAGCTCCCGAAAGTTGGCGGTCGGTCGCATTCCTTTCCTCATTTGTCAGCTTCTCGAAAGCCGCACCGGCCAAGGTCAAGCTGAAGGATCCACGCGCGAGGAGAACAGATGAACATCGATCCACCGAACACAGCAGAACGCTTGACCCAGCGGCAGCGGACGCAGCAAGAGCCGGACAGACTAAGCGCACAAACCAGCTCGCCAGCATACCCGTCCCCGGATCAAGCGGACTTTGAGCAGCAGCTGAGCGAACTGCGGTCAACGTCAGATTCAGCTGCCGCTTCCGTGGATTCGCGGATTGGGTCAGCCTCGACCATGACGACGGGCAATCGGAGAGCGAGCGCCATCCGGGAAAGCGAGCGGTGCCCGGCCGCATCCTTTGTGAGAGGGCGCGCCGAACTTGCGGCATCGCTGGCCGGAGCGAGCGTTAAGGCGCTGAAGAACGAGATCAAACTCGCTGCGCAGCGAGCAGCACAGTGGCCACGAACCACCGGCTCTTCTGCCGGCAGCGTCGACGGCGACCGCATTTTCGACGATGTGGTGGCATCGTCGTATCTGTCGCTGCACCGATTTCAGAACGAGGACATCGATTGTGAGCCGATTCTAGACGAAAAGGTGAGTGCCATCGTGCATGTGCGTTCCCTAGCGAGTTTGCGTGCTCAGGCTAGCCCGCATGTTTATGAGGCTGCTATCTGCTCGGACGACGAAAGGGAGGACGAAATTGATATGGCTCGCCTTGCGGCATGGCACACGAAAGGCCTTACAGAGAGTGCTTTTGTGTCATTGTGCCAGACCCCCTCGCGACTGCTCCTTTCAAAGGACCACAGCGAGAATGGCGCCAACGCGATTGCAAAGAACGCTAAGAAGCTGCACACTTATACGGTACCAAGCGTCACCGCCTGGCCGATCAAAAAAATCAACGATATTCTAGAGCGTGGGCATGCTCCCGGAGATGAGAAGCTGCGAGATTGGTTAGGGCTAATACCGAGCGAGGAGACCGAGGTCTTGTTTCTGGGCGGCAATCTAGCTGATTATTGGACAGCCAGCGTGGCTAATCCGAATACGGCTAGCGCACCGCAAGATCGTACACCGGTCAAGAAGGCAAGAATCAATTCCGATACGCCCGAGATGATGACGGACTCTCGAACTCGCCCATCGGATTCCGGCCACTGACCTTCGCAGTCCTGGCGAGCTATCGACTATGGCCGAATCGGCCGGGCGACTGGCGCGCCCGCTTTCAGCTATTTGGAAGTCGAGCGTGCCGGGCGCATGCGCGTCCGGTCCGAAGGTGCGATCAAGTTTGGCCGTGATGATGACGTCGCGGCTTAGGTTAGGCCATCCGCTTATTCTAGGTCGCGATGATCTTTCCGGTGGCGACTTCGAGCGCGGCAAATAATGTTGTCGTGCCATGCCGCTTGTAATCGTGGCTCTGGTCGGTCAAGGCGCGGCCATCGGACAACTTCAGATAACCCCGCGCTCGCTCCAAAGCCTGGATCGAGGGCTTCTCGTCCACGCACGGCACAATGGCCTTCGCGGGCGGGGCAACGTAGAGGCCGACAACATCGGCGGCTTTGGCCGTAAAGTCCGGGTCGTTGCTCTCGAGGACTTGCGAGCCGCCAAGTCAATCTTGTGGCTGCGCAGGAACCGCCAGACATATGGACGTCAACACCGCCCAGCGCCTCGGCCAGCTGAGGGCCGCTCCAGCGCGCAAACCTTCCGGGGTGGCTTGTCCGACAGCTTCAGAATTCGCTTGTCGCTCGTCATCGTATAGATCGGCTGCTTGCCAGGCCGCGGCTTGTCCTTCAGACCTTCAAGGCCACGGTTGGCATAGCGATGCCACCAAAGGCTGACGATCCGTGGCTGGAGCCCAACTTCCTTGGCGATCGACCGCGTGCTGCGCCCGGCCGCCGCCAAAAGAACTCCGCACCCGCTTCAAGTCGCGGGGCAACGTCACTGGGGAATGACAGCACGCCTCAAGCACCTTGCGATCTCCTCGAAAGGTGGACTTCTCTCGCTTCGGGTATCATCCATACCTTGAATCACGACTCACGATCCAAGAAAAGTGGGTACTAGCGATGAAGAACGCTACTACCGAGCATTCGAAAGTTGCTTCAGAAACACAATCTTGATCGCGCGAAAGCGCGATCCTGTGGCGAGAACATCACCAATGCCCCAATGCTTGGAAGCACTCCCACGTCGATCGTGCAATCGGTATCGATACGACATCTTGGACGGCCGAAAGGCCGTTGAACATCGTCCAGTCCCGGCGTGTGATGCGGGCGGCGGAGCGTGCCACACTAGCGATCTATCAGTCCGATCTGAATGGCTTTGGCGCGCATCGAGACCGTCATATAGTGCCGCGCCGCCTTGATGGACTTGCGTCGCTCCGGGTCGTTCTTCGCTTATATCAGGATCGGCCAAGAGGCGCTGGAGGCGAGCCCTGCGCCACGCCTGCACGCGGCGGAGGCGCGCCAGAATCGCTGGCCTCTCTACCCTCTCGACGCGTTCAAGCCTGCTCGCCATGCTCTGCTCCCTCCAAGGTTGTGATGCTATCCAACTCGCCAGGCCAGGGGAAGAGTGTCCCGTGCTCCTACGGGCCGGTCGCCGACAACGCCGCTCCTGCTGGCTGTCGATCGCCTAGTATTTGTGCATTGGTTGAGTCGCACAGGGAGGTACCGGGCGTTTCGTTTTCCGCGAGCTTCGAAAGCTACGCAGAGCCGATACATCGACGCTGGGGACGCAAGCTCCTGGCTTTTGCGTCGTCGGCCGCGGCCCCCATCCGGCCAGGCACCGTCGCCCCCCACAACGCGTGCCTGAGACTGCGATTTCTTCCGCTTGGCCGTTTCGAAGAGGATCGCCGGCGCCGGCCGAAACGTCTGGGACCGGATAGGCTGGACGATCAGATCAATTCTGGCCCGTTGGCTGCGAGGCGGTGGAGCGTCGGAATATTTTTGCAGGGTTCGAGGCTCGGTGTCCCCACTCGCCCGCGAGGATTGCGATCTGCACGCTGGAGCCGCTCGGCATCCCCTCGGCCCTAGTTCCCGAGCCGCGTGATCCGAAGCGTTGCATACCGAGACAGGCCACCCGATCAGGAAGGATGTGCGTGCGGCGGCGACAGCTCATGTCCGAGCCATGGTGGGACAAAAGATCGATATTAGGGTTGTAACCCGGACCGACATCCAGTTTTGAATAGCCGCCATCGTCGGTCAAAAACCGTGCACATTGATCATTCGCGTTCCCAATCAATCAGGCAACTCCGGTCCTGTTTCAAGTCGATTGGTGACATCCCCCGATCGCAAGCGCGTATGCGCCTTCCACACGAGCGCATGTGATGGGCACCTAGCCAAGACAAGTAGTCGCGCCAGACCGCCGTCGATGCGGGCGACGCCGCCGACTGGCGGTTCGGGCCGACTCGAGAAGCCACCGGCGCTACGACGACAATCCAAGGCGGCGATGTCCTCGTCATCAGAATGACCCGAACATCGAACCTAGCAACAGGACGGCCACGAGCGCAACAATGCAACTGACAATCACGGTCATCACCATGTCAAGATAACTTTCACGGTGAGTGAGACCACTGATCTGCAACAGCAGCAACACCGTGCCGTTGTGCGGAAGAGCGTCCAGGGTGCCGGCGCTCATTGTTGTAATACGATGCAACAATTCGGGGTCGATCTGATGCTCAGTGGCAAGGCGCATGAAGTCTCCGCCAAATGCATTGAGCACAATTGCCATGCCGCCGGACGCTGTACCGGTCAACCCCGCCAACACATTCATAGAGACGGCTAACGAGACGAGCGGTCCGCCACGAATCGCAAATACCGCGTCGCGGACCATCGCAAATGCCGGCAGCGCGGCAACGACCGCGCCGAAGCCAACGAGACTAGCGATCATCAGCATCGGCAAGGCTGCAGAATTTGCGCCGGCGTCGAGGCTTTCGCGAAGGGATGGCAAGCGTCGCAAGTTGATGAGAAGGACAGTCAGGTTCGCCGCCGCAAGCGCTACGACAACCGACCAGACGCCGGACACGGCCCCGATCGTCGTACCGCCCCATTGATCCTTTGACAGGAACGAAAAATCGAGTCGCGGGAATACGACAAGCGACATCAAGAAATTCGTGCCTATAACGATGACGAGGGGCAACACGGCCAGCACGAAGCCAGGTCCGCTCTCCGCCTGCTTGCCGTGCGGTAACTCGGCAGGGTCGAAGTCACCCGCCGGCGCAGCCTGCTCACGAACCATCTCGTTAACGACAGGAGCGATTTCCGCCTCGCCGCCGTAACCCTCGCCTGCCTTGCGCGCGGCCGCCTCAGCCCGGCCCAGCCACCACATCCCGAACACGAAGATGATAATCGACGCGATAATGCTGAGACCAGGGGCCGCGAAAGTGGTGGTGCCGAAGTACGGCATCGGAATGGCGTTGTTGACCGAAGGAGTTCCCGGCATCACCGACATGGTGAAGGTGAATGCACCGAGGCCGACCGTCGCTGGCAGCAGCCGGCGCGGGATGTTTGCAGCTCGGAACATCTCGTGAGCCATGGGCACCAGCACGAAAAATGCGACGAACACGCTCACACCGCCGTAGGTCACAATCGCCGAGGCGATCACCACCGCGAGGATGGTGCGGCGGGTTCCCAACTTATTTGTCAAGTATTGCGCGATGGCGCTGATTGAGCCGCTGTCCCCCATGAGCTTTCCGAACAAGCCGCCAAGCATGAACATGGGAAACCATTGCGCGACAAACCGCGCCGCCCCGCTCATGAACGTTTGCGTCCAGTGAGCGAGCAACGGTTCGCCTGAGAAGACAGCCGCGATGAGCGCCGCCAGCGGAGAGACCAGCAGCACACTTACCCCCCGGTACGCGAGCCACATCAGCAGCGCTAAGCCGAGCAATACCCCAATCAGTCCCATGGAGCACCCTCTCCAACAATTCTGGGTCGATCATGACCGCGATGAGAATCCATCTCCGGCGACGGGCTCGTCGAGATCGTCGGCGCCAGGAACTCTCTCCACCAAGCGTTGTTGCGGCAACAGGAACAGCCACGTTACCAGCACGAAAGGTGCCGTAAGGGCCGGGATGGCAAGCGGAGTCAACGCAACGTTCACGGCTGCCTGGGTAATCACCGTGAACACTGTAGCAAGCGCCGCGTAAGCCACGACGCGCCAGCTCGGCTGGTAGAAGACGGTACCAAGTGCGATCGCCGTCAGGACGGGGCTGAACCCGAGCAGACCACCGGTGATCAGGTCGCTCTCGGCGCCCAAAAGATGAGCCGTCAGCACAGCCAATATCGCTCCCCCTAGAGCGAAGGTTGCTGCCGCAAGAGAACTCACGGCGAGTCCCGCGAGCAGGAACAGCGATGCGATGCCACTGGCTTTCAAAAAGACTTGCGAGATGCTCAGGAACACTCCCTGGGCAAGGTCAATCAGCTGGAGCGGGCTCGCTTTGTAGGGCTGAAACGCGGTAACCACGGCGCCGGACGGCAGCGCCGTTCCGGCAAGGCCGGAAAACCCATACGTGGCCAGCAAGAGAAGCCACGTTGTGAGCACGAACGGAAATGTCAGAGCGCCCCCCCAAGGTTTGACGACGTTCGTGGTCGCGAGCATCACGACAACGGATACGGCCGCTCCCAGGATCACGTACACCCAAAGCAGCGGCCCGGGAGCCAGGAACGTAGCCAGCGCAAGGCCAACGAGAACGCCGTTAAAGCCATAGAGCCCGGAATGGAGCGACCCGCTATCGGCTCGAAGCCATTGCGCCGTCAGGTTTGACATGACGACCGCGACGACGCCGGCAATCGCCACCCGTGGGGCACCGGCTGCGTAGGAGCCCCAGGCGATCGCGACAAGGAAGAGAATCCCGCTCAGCGGGTTGTTCTGGAACATGACTTGTCCGATTCCGCGCAAGTTAATGTCCAGAAGTCGCAACGCGCCTGACGATGCGGAGAGGCTTTCCCAGCTCGCCAAGATCTTTTCCATTTGCGGCCTCCTCGAACGTGTCGACGGGCGAGCCATCGGCGGCGCCCCGCCCGCTACCGCCACAAATAGGGCGGAGGTAACGCGGCGCCGATGACCTCCTCGCGCACCAGCCCCCAGAATTCGCGCACTTTGGCCTTCACTTGCGCTGTTTCCCTGCCCAGCACCTTGAAGATCAGGCCCGCATCATTGGGCAGACGACACGCGCCGAACGCCATGCCCTCCGCCAGGTTGACCTCGGCTTGCATCCGTTCGTGGATTCGCTCGGCCGTGTCCGTGGGTGTGCACAGGATCACATTGGCGAATACGTCGAAGGAGTTCATCACGCCCGTCTGCCGCATCTCATATCGCCGCGGCTCGATCACCAGCTTCTCTGCGAACAAGGGCTGGCCATCGGGCCGCGCAGCTGAGGTCGATATCGACAGCACGGTCGCTCCAAAGCACTCGTCGGGACGATGATGCTTGCGGCCGGATTGAATGATTTCCGAAAACAGAAGTGTCGCCGATGATGCGATCGAGATTTGCGTGTCGCTGAGAAAGCGCGAGTGCCGGTGGGGGATCACGGGATCTGGAAGGAATTCCAAATAGGCGCCCTCGTGGAGCGCAATCGTCTGGCTTTGCGCCGCATAATTGGCCTCCATCGCATGAATCTTGGTTGCAGATTGCGACGTCAGATGAACCTGCGCTCGCGAACCAAGGGTTATGTCGAGAGCGAGCCGGTCTCCCTGCAACACGCAGCCCGTGGTGGTGATTAGAAACACGCTAGCCAAGCCCGGCATCGCCTCGTCGCAGTACAGCGCGCGCTGCACCATGTAAGGCGCGCGGCGTTGCAAGTTGGCCAGGATCGTCTGACCGGAGCGACGCTCGAAGCCAAGGCGTAGGAAACCGGTCTTCCCGACCGCGCCGCTCCGCATCTGCGGCGGCTCATCCTGGAAAGACGCGAATTCTGGCATCGATCCGCCGAGTGAGTCCGCGCGGGCCCAGGGATGAAATGCGACCGACATCATGCTGACCGCCGTGCACTTGGCTCGATATCGAACAGAAACTCCCGTTCGATCAGCGCGACCAGTTCAGGAACGCCCTCTCCCGTTTTGCAGTTCGTGAACAAAAACGGCTTGGCGCCGCGCATCAATTTCGAATCCTGCTTCATCACATCGAGGCTGGCCCCGACGTGAGGAGCAAGATCGATTTTGTTGATAACCAGAATGTCGGAGTAAGTGATCCCGGGCCCGTTCTTGCGAGGGATCTTGTCACCTGCGGCAACGTCGATCACATATATGAAGTAGTCCACCAACGCGGGCGAGAACGTCAGCGTCAGATTGTCCCCTCCACTTTCGATCAGTACGACATCGCTGTCCGGGAAGCGTCGTTCCATATCCTCAACCGCTGCGAGGTTCATGCTCGGGTCTTCGCGCACGGCGGTGTGAGGACAGGCCCCCGTCTCCACGCCGATGATGCGTTCGTGGAGCAGAATGCCATTGAGCGTACGCTGAACGTGCTTGGCATCTTCGGTCGTCACGACATCATTGGTGATGATGAGTACCTTGAGGCCGAGATCGAGCAAGCGCGGTGTGATCGCTTCCACAATCGCGGTCTTACCCGACCCGACCGGGCCGCCGATGCCGATGCGCGTGATACCTTTCGACATTGCAGGCTCCATTCAGCGTCAATTCATGAACAAGCGCACGTGCGCACGGGTGTGGACAGCGGCCAGAATTTCCGTCAAAGGCGCAAAACCTGCCATGTCCGACAGCCGCTTCGTCGCGGCGATCGCGTACATCTCTTCCGTTCGTCCGGTCAGTTCGTAGAGAATCTTCTGTGTTTCGATGTGGCTGACCTTCATCAGCCGCAAAGCTGCACCAAGGATCGTCGTCGCAACGCCATACTGGTGCACGACGAACGCTTGGTAGGCAGACAAATCCTGCACCGCGAAGTTGATCGCCAACGCAATGGGGTAACAGCCGGGGGTAGCGGATCTCGCAATGCGCTCACGCCAGGTGTAAAGCAGCGGCGCACCCACCACCTCGACACCCATTTCTGTGAATTTCCTGCCCATGCGAACCGACATTGCTCGCGCTTCGTCGGAGAGCTTGCGCGCGTAAACCTGCGCGTCGATTCGCACGAGGGTATCGACGTCACCAGCAGTTGCCATCCGATGCGCGGCAATCAGGGCGATGCAGTCACCGCGCGCCGCCTGCTCGACCACCGTGCGCGCGAAGGCTCTCAGCGTAGCTGCGTCAGTGACGACACCTTCCTGGATCGCGGATTCCAGTCCCGACGAAAATGAGAACGCACCAATCGGAAACATCGAGTCGCCAAACTGCAGCAACCGCGAGAGTAATGCGGCAGTCCTCGGCGCGTTGAAGCTGTCATTTCCGGTGGTCACGTGCGGAGCCGGCCGTGACCGGCGACGTTCGTTCGTGTGCGGCGGTTGCCGGATGGGCGTGGACATGCGCTGGCGGATGTTCATGGACGTGTCGCGTCCCTGCCTCGACGTCCGCGCAGCTCTCGTGAGCGTGCGAATGCACCGGCCCTTCCGCGCCACCGAAGAGCCGCCGGGATTCGTGCGGCGCGAGGTAGGGAACGACCTCTCGCCCGGACACGAATTCGTAGCGAATTCCCTCAAATCGGTGTGTGTTCATTACCGAGGCCATCACCTTGCGATCGACCGTCAGCGGGACATAAACCAGGTCGTTCTTGACCAGCGCCGGCCAATGCTGGTTGCCCATGGCATGGCCCAGCTCGACGCATGTGCGCATTGCTATTTCGGGTGCCAGAGCCGTCAGATCACCTAGATGCACGATCATCACGTCGCGCAACTCGATGCGCGCAACGAGCGCCGAGAGCGCCTGCGCATTCCAAAGCAGAACGTCACCATCGCAAATGTGCGTATGGCGGTCGAGGGAGACGGCCACCTGCGCGCCTTTGGCGGTGGTCTTGCGGAAGCGGCTCTTTTGCGCCTCCCACTGGTCGATCTCGACCAGGTCTACGTCGGCGTCCGACAGCCGCCCAGCCCATTCGGGGTCGGCCGCATTGCCCAAAACGCTCTCGATCATGATCATGGGCAGCACCTCAACTGAAGAAATATTTCTGGTTCAATGAAACCGTCGTCAGGGGTGGAACCGTGGCGTGCTTGCCATCCACTGTCACGGCAAAGGTTTCCGGATTGACTTCGATCTTCGGTGTCCCGGCATTTCGAACCATGTCGCGCTTGCCGATCTTGCGCACATTCTTCACGGGCATCACCTGGCGGCGCAGGCCTAGCCGCTCCTTGATACCTGCAGCATGTGCAGAGCCGGAGACGAACGTGATGCAATTGGCGGCCAACGCATCGCCGTAGGCACCAAACATGGGCCGGTAATAGGTGGGTTGCGGCGTCGGCAGCGACGCGTTCGGATCGCCCATCACCGCCCAGCTTATGAAGCCGTTCTTGATCACGATCTTCGGCTTTGCGCCGAAGAACGCCGGCTCCCACAGCACGAGGTCGGCGATCTTCCCGACTTCGACCGATCCCAGCACGTCCGCAATACCATGTGCGATTGCGGGATTGATTGTGATCTTCGCGACGTAGCGTAGCACTCGAAAATTATCGTTGCCCGACACGTCTTCCGGCAGCTTGCCGCGTCCGGTCTTCATGGCATCCGCGGTCTGGATGCAGCGCAGCCAGCATTCCCCGATACGCCCCATGGCCTGCGAGTCGCTCGAGAACATCGAAATGACGCCGAGATCCTGAAGGACGTTTTCTGCGGCGATGGTTTCGGCGCGGATGCGGCTCTCGGTGAATGCAACATCCGAAGGAATGTCCGGGCTGAGGTGGTGACACACCATGATCATATCGTAGAGCTCCGCCTGCGAATTAATGCCGTAGGGGAGCGTGGGATTGGTCGAGGACGGCAAGACGTTGGGGAGGCCGGCGATCTTGATAATGTCGGGCGCGTGGCCGCCGCCGGAACCTTCGGTATGGAACGAATGCACCGTTCGCCCTTCAAACGCTGCGATCGAATCGTCGATGAAGCCGGACTCGTTCAGTGTATCGGTGTGAATGCAGACCTGGGTGTCCGTCTCATCGGCGACGGTGAGCGCGGAGCGCAGCACCGCCGGAGTGGTACCCCAGTCTTCGTGACATTTGACGCCGACCGCACCTGCCTCAATCTGTTCAACCAGGGCGGCCTTGCCGTGTCCGTGTCCTTTGCCGAGGATGCCGACGTTGAGCGGCCAGTTCTCGAATGCGCGCAACATCATGCTGATGTTGCCGGGGCCCGACGTGACCGTTGTCGCGTTGGACCCGTCCGAAGGGCCGGTCCCGCCACCGATCAGGGTCGTCGTGCCGTTTGAAAGCGCGGCCTCCGCCTGCTGCGGAGAGATAAAATGGATGTGGGTGTCGATCCCGGCGGCCGTCAGGATGAGATGTGAGCCCGAGATGGCGTCGGTCGCCAGTCCCAGCTCCAGGCCGGGCGTAACGCGATCCATCGTCTGAGGATTGCCGGACTTTCCGATTGCACAGATACGTCCATCCTTGATGCCTACGTCCGCTTTCACGATGCCCAGCATCGCATCGATGACGGTCACGTTGGTGATCACGAGGTCGGGCGCGCCTCCCGCCCGCGTTACCTGATTGTCCATCCCCATGCCTTCGCGCATGCTCTTGCCGCCGCCGAAGACGATTTCGTCGCCGTAACCGCCGCGCAGATCGCGCTCGATTTCAACGAACAGACCGGTATCGCCCAAGCGGATCCGATCACCTGTCGTCGGGCCAAAGAGGCCGACATATTCCTGTCGGGAGATGGTAGCCATCGCGGCCCTCTTTCAAGCGATTTGCGTATCACGCCTTGGTCTACGAGGAGCGAAAGCCGCGTTGCGCGGCCAGCGCTACCGCCTTGGATTTCACCGTGGCGGCGTTCTTGTCCGCCGTGGGACCATCGACCAGATTGTTGAAGCCATATACCGCGCGCTTGCCGCCATAGGGAACGAGCTGAACCTCGCGCTCGTCGCCAGGTTCGAAGCGAGTTGCGGTGGACGACGGGATATTCAAGTGCAGCCCGAATGCTGTAGCGCGATCAAATTCCAGCGCAGGATTGACCTCAAAGAAATGGAAGTGCGATCCGACCTGTATGGGTCGGTCCCCGGCATTGCGCACCTTGAGTGTCGTCACCGGACGGTCGGCATCGAATGTGATCTCTGTCGGGCTGCACACGTAACCGCCGACCGGCACGTTTGATGTGGCCGGGTCGACATTGCCGGCAACCCTGGGGCCCACTTTTGGTCCAGCCATATCGATCTCCTCCAGGCATTCACTGAATCGGCGTATGCACCGTGACCAGGCGGCTGCCGTCGCTGAAAACGGCCTCAACCTGCACCATGGGAATGAGATCGGCGACGCCATCCATCACGTCAGCCTTGGTCAGAACAGTACGCGCCTCGTTGGTTACGTCTTCGATCGTCTTGCCGGCACGCGCGCCATCGAGGGCGACCGCCGATATCACTGCGACGGCTTCCGGATAATTGAGCCTGAGGCCCTTGGCTCTTCGTTTCAGCGCCACGTCGGCCAGCATGTGGACGAGCAGCTTGTCAAACTCTCGCGGGGTTAGCTGCATGGGATCCTTCCGGAGCCAGGCTCTCAAACACCGCAGGCACGTTGGAACAGATTTCCGGGAAGGATCATCCGGTGTTCTACTCAGTTCGATATCGGGAAATACCCATACGGCGATCTCATCCTGCTCAGCTCTCGCATTCGTCAGTATGATGGCCTTTGACAAACGTCATACAGAGGTACGGTCACCATGGGACAACTGACGAGGTCGTCTTTGCGGGTTGTCGATCTCAACACCGCCTTGCTGTTCGGCGGGCTCGCGTTCGCCAACCTTGCGATATGGGCTTCAGCATTCGCCCTGTTCGCCGACAGTCCGGTGATCATGGCGACCGCCCTGCTCGCCTGGATGTTCGGACTGCGTCACGCGGTCGATGCCGATCATATTGCCGCGATTGATAACGCGGTGCGCAAGTTGGTCCAGGCGGGTGGCACGCCGAAATGGGCCGGGCTTTACTTCGCGCTCGGGCATTCCACGGTCGTCGTGATGGCGACGATGCTGCTGTCGGAAACCGCTATCGGTCCTTGGGGCGAGGACAGCCTTGGCAGGCGCGTCGGCGGCCTGATCGGCACTTCGGTTTCGGCTGCGTTCCTGCTGCTGATCGCACTGATCAATCTCGTCACCTTCATCAGCCTGTGGCGCACATTCCGTTCCTTACGCCGGCAGGCCAGTTATCAGGCGGGAAACCTCGACGCGGTTGCTACCGGCCCAGGTGTGCTGGCACGCCTGCTCCGGCCTGCGTTCCGCATTGTGACGAAATCTTGGCACATGTATCCGTTGGGTCTTTTGTTCGGGCTCGGCTTCGACACCGCGACCGCCATCGGCCTGATCAGCATCTCGGCGGCGGAGGCCGTGCGAGCCACTTCGTGTTGGAGCGTCTTGGTGTTTCCCGCGCTGTTCGCCGCCGGCATGACCCTCATCGACACCGCCGACAGCGCGCTTATGGTGAGCGCCTACCGCTGGGCCTTGGTCGATCCGCTGCGCAAGCTCTGGTACAACCTCACGATCACGGGGGCTTCCGTCGTCATCGCACTCATTGTCGGCGGAGTGGAGGCGCTCGGTCTCCTCGGCAGGCAGTTTGAGCTTTCCGGCCACCTGTGGTCAGCGATCGCAGGCCTGAACGACAGCCTTGCGGGTCTAGGCTTTGTCGTGATCGGCTTGTTCGGGTTCGCCTGGTTCGTGTCCGTCGCGCTGTACCACGCGTTTGTTGCAGACCGCAGGCTGCCGTGAGTGGCCCGAATGCGCGCAGTCTTGAGAGTGCCAACGCTTCCGACGTGGCGTGAGATTGCCGCAATCACTCGGCATGGCTTTCATGCCCGCGATGTTCTCGGGAGAAGTATTGTAGACTGCCCTGGTGCCGTTGAGATCACGTGCTGAGGCTGTCCGCGGCGCTTGCGCACCATGAAGTCTTGACCGTGATAATAGCCCACATAGCTAGCCAAGCAGGATCCCTCGCCCCACTTCACGGGCAAGCGTCCAGGAGTTGGCTCGCGCCGGAACGTCAATGGATCCGGACACGGGCGGCGCGGAGCCGGTCTCTACCCTGAGCGGAGTAAACGCGGCCTTCGACGGATCGCCCAAAGTTGCCGCCGCGAAGGCGCGATCCACATTCCGGCCATGGAGACCCGGTCGAGCCGGAGCATGGCCAACATGACAAGCACTTGATACGGCCACGGTCCTTTCGTCATCGGGCCAAACGCACGGTCGTACTCCACAGTCGGTTCAGGGGAGCCCTGCTTCCATGACGAAGAGTCGTTAGGGCGAAACCAACCTCTTGCGCACGGCATAGCGAACCAGCTCGGCGGTGGACGACATCCGGAGCTTGCGCATGGCGGAGGCACGGTGAGTCTCGACGGTCTTCACGCTCAACTTCAGGATGGTGCCGATCGACCTGTTGGTGTGTCCTTCCGCGATCAGCTGGATCACGCTCTGCTCGCGCGAGGTCAACAGCATATCGGCCCGGTTCTGCTTGTTCGCCCGGTAGTCATGAAGCAGCTTCTCCAGGAGGACGCTCGTGAAGTAGGGTCGCCCGTCAAGCAGGGCCTCGACAGCGGATATGAGGTGCTTGCGGGCATCGGATTTGAACAGGAAGCCGCGGATGCCGGCCAGAACGGCCTCCGTCAGAAGCTCCTCGCTCTCGTGCATCGTCAGGATCAGCACCTCACTCCGCACGCGCAGTGCCTTGAGGCGACGGCTGACCTCCAGGCCGTTCATGATCGGCATGGAGTAGTCGACGATCATGATGTCGGGTCTGGTCTCCAGCGCCAGCGCGACGGCCTGCTCGCCGTTGGTCGCTTCTCCGCTCACGATCCAATTGGAGCGCGTTTCAACGATCGCGCGAAGGCCGGAACGCACGATTTCATGATCATCCGCAATCAAGATGCGTTTCACGACGTCGTTCCTGTTTACCGGCTCCGGCCCTGTCGGGTGAACAACGGCAATGATCGGCCGCGAACTCGAATGATCATACGGCGCCCGACACTAAGGATTGTCCAACAAAACCCTGAGACAACCCGGCGAACGGTACTGAGACCGGGACAACGCCGAAGCCACCGTTCAGACCCCGACCAGACCCGACCGGACAGCATAGCGGACCAATCCAGCCGTCGAGTTCACCTCCAGCTTGCGCATTGCGGCTGCCCGATGGGCCTCGGTGGTCTTGACGCTGAGATTGAGGATCGCACTGATCCCTTTGTTGCTGTACCCCTCAGCAACCAGCTTGACGACGAGTTGCTCGCGCGCCGTAAGTTGGTGGTGCCGCTCGCTATCGCTGGCAGGCCTGGAATCGAAGTCGGTCACGCAATTCTGCGTGCAGAATGGCCTGTGCACCAGGAGGGATTCGACCGCCGCGAGCAGCAGCTTGTTCGCATCCGACTTCACCAGAAACGCGCGCGCCCCGGCCTCGAACGCCTGCTGCGCGATGAGGCCCGAATTGTGCACGGTGAAGATCAGAACCTCGGTCTGCAACGGGTAATCCCTGATCCGCCGGGCCGCCTCCACTCCGGTCATGCGGGGCATCGAGAAGTCGAGGATGGCGACGTGAGGCCGGCTCTCGATCGCGGCCGCGACCGCCTTGCCGCCATCGGTGGCCTCGGCCACCACCTCCCAATCCGCGCGCTGTTCGATCACCGCGCGCAAGCCGGAGCGTACCGCCTCATGATCGTCGGCTATGAGAATTCGCTTCATGCCAGCGCACTCCCAATTCTCCACGACGGTCAGATCTGACTTCAGACCTGCCGCCGCGAGCTGGCGTCGTTTCGCTGATTTTGTGTGCCTGAGTGGGTCTTTGTGATCGTCGCGGTCGTTCGACGACTGCGTCTGCTGGCGGAGAAAACATGCGGAAACACGGCGCACAATACGGTGCCGGAGTGCGGCACCGGTCGATTGGACCGGATATCGAGCGTGCCTCCGATCTCCTGCAGTCGCGCCCGCATCGCGAGAATTCCAACCCCAACCGATGCCGCCGAGGCGCCGCGCCTGCAAGGTTTGGCGGGCAGGCCACGTCCATTGTCGCTGACCGTCAGCCGAAACTGGCCGTTGGCCATGTCCATGGCAATGGCCACCTCCGTCGCGTTGGCATGACGAAACACGTTGGTCAGGGCCTCCTGGACGACGCGCAGCAGCGTCCGCTTGGTATCGTAAGGCAGCCCGTCGACGTCCGGCACGATGTTGACGGTCACGCACAAGGATGTGCGCGCCGAAAACCCTTGCGCGTATCGCTCGATCGTGGCTTTCAATCCCTCGGCCGCCAGGTTCCGCGGATGCAAAAGATAGGCAAACGCCCGGATTTCCCGGATCGCTTCATCGATCGATGCATCGATGTCGTCGCAGAGCCGCTCGGCCAAAGCTGCATCGCCAAGATGGCTCCGGACCCGCATCAGACTAAGGCTCGCGGCAATCAGATGCTGACAGGTCGAATCGTGAAGGTCGGACGCGATCCGTTGCTGGATCCCCTCCTGAATGGACAACAGGCCGACATTGCTATCGAGCCCGTCGGTGCATCTGGCGGTGGTCTCAAAGGCGTCGTTGCGCACATCGCGGTGGCCGCCGATCAACCGGACGACGCCGCCGGTGGCGCGGTCGACGATCGGCATCACCGTCGTTTCCATCGTCCGGGGCGAACCGCCAAGCGTGAGACGCTGCCGGATCCTGACCTGCGTTCCTTCCGCAAGGCCGGCCCGAAGAGCCTTGCAGACGGATCTCGCGTCGCCCTCGCTCATGCAATCGTAGATGTCCGTGTCGCGGACGTCTTCCGATGACACGCCGAGCCGAGACTCAAATGCCGGATTGATCTCCTCGTAGGTGAAATGTCCGCGGAAGGATGGGCGCGCGGCGAAGAGAAGATCTGCCGAACACATCCAGTAGAGCCCGTCGATCGGTCCTTGCGAAACTGTTCGCAGCCAGTTCCTGGGACCGGTTCGATTGGAAACGCTGACGGGAGGATCATGTGAGTTCACGGTACGCAACTCGCTCTCTTCCGGCGGTTCTCCGGCGTCTTGAAGACGTCGAGGATCTCCCGACCCGCTCCCGCCAGAATTCACTACCGGATCGAAAAGCGCCCCCTGGAGCAAATCAACAATACACCTGGCTTGAGGCCTACACCAGAAAGTAGCACGATCGCAGAAATGAAATCTCGAATTTGTGAGGCCCGCTCTTCGCAACGCCATGTGCAGTTTGTGCCACACAGCGACGCTCAAATCCGATGCAACAGCGATTAAAACTCAAGCTGCACTTCGGGAGGGACGGCCGGCCGGGTTCAACCACGAGAGGGAAGAACGGCGCCTGCAGGTCGGTCGGCGTTCCCAAAAGAAGGCAAGGTCTATTGACACATTGTCGGCGGCGAGGCGGTGCCCGCGCCGTAATTGGGCATGCGCTTATTGGGATATTCATCCTCGTAGCACAGGGTTTCCTCTGATCCCCCAGGTGTCGCCCACAGGGTAGTGTCGCCACCAACGTTTTGGCTCGCGCTTTATCGATCCAACGGGAGGTCTCCATGTCCGATCTGGTCGCGATCGTCTATCCGTCCGAGGCGAAAGCCGAAGAAGTGCGTCAGCGACTGCTCAAGCTGCAAAAGGAATATCTGATCACGATCAGCGACGCCGTGATCGCCGTGAAGACGGATTCAGGCGGCATCAAACTCAATCAGCTTGTCAACACCACGGCCATGGGCGCAATGACGGGAAGCTTCTGGGGCCTGCTGATCGGTGTCCTCTTTCTCAATCCGATCCTCGGGGTCGCCGTAGGCGCAGCGTCGGGGGCGCTCGGCGGCGCGCTTTCGGACTTCGGCATCGATGACTCCTTCATGAAGAGCCTGTCCGCCAATCTCCAGCCCGGCAACGCCGCGCTGTTCGTGCTGATCAAGCACATGACCGCGGACAAGGTGATCAAGGAGATCAAGGATGCCGGCGGCGTCGTGCTCAAGACGTCCCTCGACGAGACCAAGGAAAAGGTGCTGCGCGACGCACTCGCGAGCGCCGCGGAACGAACGGCGGCCTGACGCGGCGCACCTCTCGGCTCAACGGTGGCCGCCCGCAAGGCGCAGCAGCATCATGAACAGGTTGAGGAAATTGAGGTAGAGCGACAGCGCGGCAAGGACCGGCTTGCGGCCTGCGGAGGTGTGGTCATCCGTGATGTCGTACATCGCCTTGTCCGCTGCGTATCGTAGGCCGTAAGCCCCGCAAACACGCTGACGCCGACAATCGAGGTGAGCCGTTTCAAGCGGAGCCGGCTTGCGCGGTCTTTCGCTGCTGCACGCAGTGGCGGGCGTTCCGCAGACGTAAAGGACTTTCGAGACGTCGCCCCCGGAGCGGGAGGAGGCCTGCAGCGGCGGCTGAACGAGTGAAAACCCAGAGGCGCGGCAATTCAAATCCTGGCATTGTGTTAGCAGCCTAAACGAAAGGCCGGTGGAAAGCATTCGCGCCTCAAGGGAACGAACTCGATGCTGATGCCAAGCAGAGACGGCCGGCGAACTTGACGGTACGCGGTTGGACGATCTCCGTGCTGCGGGAAGCCGGCGCCATCCAGGAGTGCGAGGAGGACCGCGCGGATCTGGACGCCCGCGCGCGCCGCGTTTGATCTCGCTCGTCGAGATCCGCCGACGGGCATCTGTCCCGAAGAAGCCGTTGGCGAGGCGGGCGACATTCTGGATTCTATCGGCAATACCTGTCCGGAGTGATGATGTCGAATAGCAAAGTGAGCTCAGTCAGAAAGTCCGAGGCTACGTCGCTCTCGGCGTCAATTTTTGACTGCCGGCTTCCCCCGAGAGGCTCTCCGACCTGCCCGACGGGACGCGTGAGATGCATGTTTCAGATGACACCGGTCGGCTCGAAAAGGATCTCGATGCCGCCGCCGAACTGGTAGAGTGCGCGAGACAGAAGGCGCGGTCCGAATCCGCCTTTCCGCGGAGCGTCTACCGACGGTCCATCCCTCTCCTGCCAGGTAAGATAGAGGACGTCGTAGACGCCGGGCCGGTGCCCTCCAATTCGAGTTCGCCCACAAGCACGTTTAAAACAGTGTCGGTGAGCTCGAAGGTGTCCTCGGCGTGCTGCGTCAGGGATCGGGCCAGATTGGCCATGTCCGTTTCGGCGTTCTTCAATTCATGCTGCCGCGAGGACCACTCCCGCCAGCAGCTCAGCGTGACGATCGCTATGCACGCCAGCGCCACAAAGCCTGAGGCCCAGAGCGTCATGTGCGCCTTGCCAAGATCGCCACTTTGGCTCACCTATCCTCACAGCGCCCTTCAGAGCTGTCGCTTGACTGGCAGTCATCGTACCGGAGGCGACGTAGTCCTCCAGCGTGAACACCGCGACCGCGGGCTTGCGGATCGCAAAGGCCGGTGCCGCAACGACCGGCGGAAGAAGTCCCTCGAACCTCTCTCCCGTCTCCGGAAGCTCGGCCGAGACACGCGGCCTCTCCGCATGGACCTCAGCGCCGACACGGTGCGCGAGCAGGCGCACGATCCGCTCGCCGTCGGCCGCGGACATCGTCCCTCCGCTGTCCTCCAAACCACCCGACAGCCGATCGATCCAGAGCCGGCCATCGGGATTGAGCATCACCTCAAGGAGGCGGAAATCCGCTTCCTTTGCCGCGATGGCGGCCGCCAGTTTCTGCCCCCGCCGCAGCTGACGCACCAGCAAGAGACCTGCGCCACCGAGCGCAGCGGTGGGCTCCGCCACATGCCTCTAAAGCTACCGTGCAACTCGGCTGGGCTGCGAAAAAATCCAAGGCTTTCCTCGGCCGATCCGTTTGCTGAATACAGCCCGTCCTTTCCCGTCCACTCCATGAACGTGGAAAACATGCATGGCGATATCCAGACCGATTGTGCTAATGCAAAACGGACGCCTCCCTTAAGTGGCGTTAAACACCTCCACTTTGGCGCATCGATGCCGTCGGCGGGGTCCACCCCATCATAAGGGAATGATCTGATCAGGAACCGATCAAGCGCCGGGCTTCGGTTTCCGGGCACGCCACGGTCGCTGGGAAACTTCCTTTATCGGTATCGATGACCAAATCACTGAAAGGGCACGCCCCATAGCCCTCAGCGATGATGACGCGGATCCGATCGTGTTCCTCGCTGGTAAACGTTCGTCCGCGCCGCCGTAGCAGTCGATAGTGACGCGGGTCATGGCATCTGCTCCTGCGCAACCGAAGTTCGCGCCCTCAGGGCGCTTGAGGCAGCGGGCTCCTCCTTAACCGAGCCAGATTGCCCAGCGTCTAGCCCCCCACCGGCGCAGAGATAGTCGTGCAGCTCGCTAAGACAAGCATCCGCGCTCTTGAGTTCCCGCCGGTCCTGTGGGGCAATCGCGAGATTGGCGAGCTTATACACAGGATTGCGCTGCTCCATCAGGTTTGTGATCATCTCGTCCCGGTCTGCGGTTTGTATTTTCGGACGGTTGGTGTCGTGTCGCAGGTTGCGCCTGATCACGTCCTCGTTGGTATTAAGCCAGATCGAGACTGCCTTCTCGCCGACACGACGTCGGACTTCTTCGGTCATAAAGGCTCCACCACCGGTTGCGAGCACCAGCGGTCCCTGATCGAGCAGCCGGCTGATCTCATTCGCCTCGAGATCCCTGAAATGCGCCTCGCCGTCCTCCGCGAAAATCCTGGTTATGGACTTGCCAGCCTTCGCCTCGATCTCTTTATCGGAGTCGACGAACGTCAGCCCCAGCTGCTTTGCGAGTGCACGTCCCACACCGGATTTCCCGGCCCCCATCATGCCAACGAGCACGATCGGGCGGTTGTCGAGGGCGCCAACAATCTCTGTTGCGCGTGCCGACCGCGCTGCGCGTGTCGGCCGGGCCACGTTCGACACACGAGCAGGGCTAGCGCCAACGCTGTTGCCGGCTTCGGCTTCCCAATGGGGGAGCTCTGCGGCGCCCTCGGGGATGACAACCTTGTTGCACGCGCGTCGGACGCGCTCCAGGAGTTGCTCGGCTATAGAGTCATCCGGGGGCTCTTCGCTCCCTCGCTGCAACCGTCTGAGCTTCTGCAGCTCCTTGTACGTCTCGTGATTGTCGAGCTTGGCCTTGTAGCTGTCTGCCGTGTGAAACTCGAGCTCAAAACGGTAACCGCCAGGCGTGGCGAGCACTGACTTGATGCCAGCGAAGGTCCGCGATCGCATCCTGAACCAGTTGGTCGTGCTGACATCGCTATACCCGCTCTCCCCGAACGCTAGAATGGCTTTCTTGAAGGCACGTGTAAAATCCCTGTCCGAGAATTCGAAGACGTGGCGTACAGCGTTGTTGAAAAGCTGGGCGCCGGTCTCAGAGCTGGCCTGGATTCCGGTGAGCTCGTCTGTCATTGAGCTTGGCGATCTAAGACGCTTAGCCAAATGGGGCATCTTCACCTCGATGCCGGCCCCCTTAAGGGCTTCGGCAACCGACATTGCCGTCCGGGTGATGTCCTTCTCTTCGGCTTGAGCGCGGGAAGCCTCCATTTGGGCGCGCTGTGCCGCCTCCTCGCGAGTCAACGTAATTGTGGTGGCGACATCTTCGGCAGCAAGCGTTGGAGCCGAGGGTTCGCGCAGAATCCCCCGCTCGGCAGCAAGCTTGATCGAGGCTTGCATGACCGAAGCCGCCAGCGTCGGATTGTCCTTGAGATCCTCCAAGGCCGCATCGACATCGAAACGACCTTGGTTGAGGGTAGCCGCCAAGCTCTTGGTGTATGGAGCCGATTTCAACCCGGGTGTCTGCTGCAGCAGGCGCTGAAGCTGCCTGCTCTTGATCATAAAGGCGTAAGCGCCAGTGTCGGATTTGTAGGCGTCAGTTCCGACCTTGATGCCGATGCTCAGCAGGTTTTTTGCACTTTGCACGAGGTCGTGCGGCATGTAACCATCCGGTCGGGGGTCGATGCGCGTAGGGTAACGATCGACCAGAAGCTGGACGCGGTCCCGTGGGTGAGCCGTTGCCGGATAGGTCTCGGCTAGCGGCGCAAACAGCTCGCAAAGCTCTTGGCTCATTGCGAGCTGTCTCTCCCTCGCAGTGGCGGCTGTTTCGGGCAGGAGTTCGGGCGGAACTTGCTCGTCGAGACCAGCCGCCCACGCCTCGAGTTCGGTGAGAAGCAACTCGGCCGTCTCGCGCGCGACGGGATGGTGTGCCAGCTCGATGTCGTCCCGCGCCTTCTCGAGCTTGTCCCGGACGTCATGAGCACTAACCTGTTCCTGCTCCAGCAGGTCGCGGATGTCTCGCTTGAGCTCTCGGTCAATGCCTTCGTACGTGCCGAATATCGCACGTTCGGCAAACCACTGCCGGGCTTCATGTGATTGAGCCAGAAAGCCTCGCTGCAGGCCGGTATAGGTTTCCAGAACGTTCCGCGTGGCGGCGAGAATCTGGCTGGCGCGACCGAAATTATAGCGACCGTCCTCAATCGCCGGGGTATGGGATTTTGGCGGCTTGAGCGAGCGGAGGCCGCGAGCTTGCTCCTCTTGGTCGAATTGCCTGACATGCTCGTAAAGCTTCGGCCGGTCGGCAATGATAATGGCCGTATCGCCATCGAAGTCGCCGTCGAGTTTTTTCTGCTCATCAGGCGGGATGGCAACTAGGGACCCCGGAGCGAAGATCTCAGTGGCCTGCAGGATCCCGATACAATTGAGGGCGCTGTCCGCCGTTACGCGGTCCTTGCCCTTGATCCAGCTCGAATGGCACTTCACGTCCTCGGCGGACATCACCAAGCCACGGTCGGCGAAGTCGGCCGGCCACATTTCATCGGGCACCACGATCAAAAGCCCCTTGGCAAAGAAAGTCGGATCGTCGACTGCCAACTCCTCCCCCGACTTCTGGGCGACGTTGAAGCTGTATTGTATGGTCACGCACTGATCGAGAAACGCCGCAGTCGGGTCCCCATCTGCGGCTGACCTGACCCGGTCGGGGGCGAACGGGCGCAGGTTGGGCTTGTCGTAGGGCGATCGCCCGATCAGCACGCCACCACCGGTCAATGTTTCGCTCTTGAGCCTCGGCACATGCAGACAGCCATCAGCGGATGGGATGGCGACAGCGCCCGGACCATTGATGTTCGCGGCTGTTACGACGCGAAACAGCTCCTCCGACGTCAGCTCTTGCTTTACCCGACTCTCAAGCCAGCTCATCGCCTTCTGCCGGGCCTCATCCGCTACTTGCTCGCTGCGCGGATAATGTTGCAAGGCCGACGCTGGCAAGGATGCTCTCCTTCCCTCGGCAAAGGCATGCACGCGGTCAGGACCTTCCTGCTCGCCGGCGCGGCGAACAGCTGGCATAAGCTTGGCCAGCGAGGCTCGGATGAAGCCGCAGCCGTCGTGCGGTCGCAATGCAATGGGCCCGTCCGGCCCCCTCAGCTGGAAGGGATGCTGCTCGTTGGCAGAGCGGTCCGGCAGCAGCACCAGTTTGAAGGCGCCTTCCAGCGCGGAGTCGTGGGGTGACAGATCTTTGATCGCCGGAAGCGCCGCAAAGCCTCTGCGCTGAGTATAATAATAGGCCTCTTTGAAAGGGGCCCACGCGCGCGACAGCTGCTCGAATGCTGTACCCGGCGCGGTTTCGGCATAGGGAATCGCCAGCAGCTTTCCTCCCGAAAGCTTTGCTTGCTCGTCTCGAGCGCGGGTCGCAATTTGAGACACAGTCAATCGTGGCGGCTTTAACTTGCTGCCACCGAACAGGTCCATCCGGTATGGGATACCGTTTACATTTACCGTACGCGCTAGCATGAAGGCGCTCGGGGGTGCCGGCAGTTGTACCGCGACGACGGGCAGGACCCCCGAAGTCAGGCGATGGAAAATCGAGTACCGCGTCTCCGGCTCCGTGGCCAACGGCCGCCCATGCATGTCCACGACCGGCAACTGCATCAGTCCCGCCTCACCCTGCGGAGACCTCGGGGCGTGGTCCATGGCTCGCAATACCTGATGCACGTCGAACACCGACGGAGGATGTTGCGCCTGGATCGCCGCCGCATCCTGCTCCATGAACAAGTCCAGCGCATCCACTGGACTGTCCGCCTCGATCTGCGCAATCAGATTCCAGCTCATGCTGGACAGATCGCCTTGAATCAGGTCGCGAGCGCCAGCCAGGATCTCTCTCGTGCCGCGCTGCAGCTCTTTCTGCCTGGCCCGTAAATTTGCCCCGTTGCCCTCGACATAGGGTGACCTGAACAATCTCTCCAGCGCCGCACGGGCCTTGAGCGTCTGATAGATCGATAAAGCGGGGCACCGGCTCGCAAGAGGCCCACGGCTCCGCTCCGTATCGCCCGCGTTCAGATGCGCCTTGATCTTTTGCTCGAGCAAGGGCTGAAGATCGTTGAGCACGTTGAGGGCCTGCCTGCGGTGCCAGCGCAGTGGCTTCTCTAGGCTGCGCGCGAGCGGCAGCAGAGCAGCACTCAGATTACCCATGGTTTCGAGGTTGTTCTCGGCGGAAAAACCAGGAGCTGAACGCAATTCAGAGAGCCGACTCAAGCCTGTCGGCGCGAGCAAACCGAGATCATCGAATAGGCCAGCCTTACCCAGCGCCTTGAAAATGTTCGTGATGCTCAGAACCTCAGCCTTCAACAGGCGATCATTATCATAGTGCAGGTAGTGGGCGAGCTTGTGCAACCGATCCTTCGGCAGAGCGGCATCCGTAATCTCCCCACTCTCCTCCGCCCTCATGATCGTTCGGGACAGAGCGTTGGCGAGCATAGCCAGCTCAGGCGTGGTGAACACACCAAATCGCTGTGCTCCAGCCCCCAATTCGCGCGCGATGTCCATGGTGGACTGACAGCACATCGCCTCCTCAGGCCACTTGCTGAAGCCGTTCAGAAGGTTCGCCACTGCCTGCGGAGGGAAATTAGAGAGCTGATGCTGACGGGTTTCCCCGGCGATTGCCATCGTGGCTTTGAGACAATCCTCGCTCTCCGGCCACTTGCTGAAGCCGTGTGCGAGGTTCGCCAACCCCTGCGCAGTAAAATCAGACAGCCGGACATCGCGGCGAAGGACCTCACCCGCAATGGCAAACGCAGCCTTGCGACAGTCCGGCGCCTCCGGCCACTTGCTGAAGCCGTTCACCAGGTTTGCCAATCCCTGCGGGGTAAAATCAGAGAGTTCGGCGCGGCGAAGGACCTCATGTGCGATCGCACACGTCGCGCCGCGACAGTCCGGCGCGTCCGGCCACTTGCTGAGCCCGTTCACTAGGTTTGCCAGTGCCTGCGGGGCAAAATCGGAGAGTTCCGCGCGAACTACCTCACGCGCGATCGCAAACGTGGCCTCGGAACAGTCCGGCGCGTCCGGCCATTTGCTGAAGCCGTTCACCAGATTCGCCAAGTGCTGGTGGCTAAAATGCCGGGCACCGCGACGAAGGACCTCACCCGCGATCGCAAACGTGGCGCCGCGGCAGGCCGGCGCATTCGGCCATTTGCTGAAGGCGTTCACCAGGTGCGCAAAGTCCTGACGATTGAAACCAGAGAGTGCGAACTCACCGCGCGCGCCGCGGCGAACGACCTCACCCGCGATCGTAACCGTAGCGTCGCCACAGTCCGACGCGTCAGGCCACTTGCTGAAGCCGTTCACCAGGTTCGCCAGCTCCTGCGGAGTAAAATGAGAGAGCTGGGCGCCGCGGCGAAGGACCTCATGCGCGATCGCAAACGTGGCCTCGCGACAGTCCCGCGCGTCCGGCCACTTGCTGAAACCGTTCACCAGATTAGCGAGGTGCTGGTGGGAAAAATGGGAGAGTTCGGCACGGCGAAGGAGCTCACCCGCGATCGCAAACGTGGCCTCGCGACAGTCCCGCGCGTCCGGCCACTTGCCGAAGCCATTCACCAGGTTCCCCAGCTCCTGGGGAATAAAATGAGAGAGCCGGGCGCTGCGGCGAAGGACCTCACCCGCGATCGCAACCGTGGCGCCGCGACAGTCCGGCGCGTCCGCCCACTTGCTGAGCCCGTTCACCAGGTTAGCCAGTTCCTGGTAGGTGAATTCAGAGAGCCGGACATGGCGGTCGCGGCGAAGGACCTCACCCGCGATCGCAAACGTGGCGTCGCGCGTATCCGCCTCGTCCGGCCACTTGCTAAAGCCGTTCACCAGGTTGGCCACTTGCTGGTGAGTGAGTTTAGAGAGCCAGGCATAACGGTCGCGGCGAAGGACCTCACCCGCGATCGCAAGCGTAGCGTCACGACAGTCCCGCGCATCCGGCCATTTGCTGAAGCCGTTCACAAGCATCGCCAAGTGCTGGCTCTCAAAATGCCGGGCGCCGCGGCGCAGGACCTCGCCCGCGATCGCAAACGTCGCATCGCGCGAATCCCGCGCGTCCGACCACTTGATGAAACCGTTGACCAGATTTGCCAATTCCTGCGGTTTAAAATGGAAGAGCTCGTCGCGGCGCAGGACCTCGCCCGCGATCGCAAGCGTAGCGTCACGACAGTCCCGCGAGTCCGGCCATTTGCTGAAGCCGTTCACCAGGTTAGCCAGATTCTGGTGACTGAATTCCGAGAGCCGAGCATGGCGGTCGCGGCGGAGGACCTCACTCGCGATCGCCAACGTGGCCTCGCGCGAGTCCGCCTCGTCCGGCCACTTGCTGAAGCCGCTCACCAGATTCGCCAGTGTCTGCGGCTCAAAATCGGACAGCCCGAACTCACGGCGGCGAAGAACCTCAGACGCGATCGCAAACGTGCCGTCGCGACAGTCTGGCGCGTCCGGCCATTTGCTGAACCCGTTCACAAGCATCGCCAAATGTTTCTGCTCAAAATCAGAGAGCTCGCTGTTGCGGCCGGCACGACGGACCACGCGAGCGATAGCTTCCGTGCCCTCACGAGTTCCCGCCTCCTGTGTCCACTTGCTGAAACCGTTCACCAGCAGCGAGAGATTTTGGCTATTCGCCGCGACAAGTACCTTGGGTTCATCACGACAAAACTCGGCAATTCTGATGACTCCATTGCGGCATGTCTTCGACTGCTGTTGCCGACCGAATGATGTCGCGAACAGCGCAAGAGCAGCGGGCTTGAGTTCGCGCAGTAGCGTATTGGAAAGCTGCGACACCCGAGATGCCACAGCCTTGCAAGCTTCAAGGCCTTCCTGACCGCCGGCCTCGCGAGTCACAGCGTTGCATGCCGTGGCGTGGCCGAAGGATTCCCTGCGGCGGATATCGTCCTCGAAGTGGGTGACAAATTGGCTTCTGAACTGGGCGGCAGCCTTTTGCATAAAGGCCGCATGGATCTTCTTGTCGACCCGCTGCAGCCGCTTGTCGTTTTCCACCACTGCACGTGAGAATTCGGCAATGTCGCGAGCGAAATAAATGGCGTCCAGAGCGGCGTTACATTGCTGTTCTGAAATCGCAGCTTGCGTGCCCTGCGGGGCGACATAATCCAGTCGCCGCCGCTTTGGCGCTGCCTCCAGGTCGGATATAGATTGCCCGTGCGAGGAAGAGGCACCTCGTGAACTCCTGGGCTGTTCGGCACGGCGGCTCTCGGCACCGGAACGCGACGAACTTTCTTCCCAATTTGGCGCGCCGCGATGCGCCAAATAGCGCAAAGCTGGGTCGTCGACATGCGTATTCACGGAAGGATCGGTTGACGTGCGACGTCGGGCATCGCTGACCGAAGTCGGCCTTCGGGCCGAGCCCGCAGCCAGGTCCTGATTTTCAGAGCGCAAGTCCTGCAAGACAGAACTGAACTTCGAGCGATCGTTTCCGCCGCCAAGATCTGCTTCAGGACTGGACCAGTCCATCTCTGATCCGCCGGCTCCCTTCGCTCTCCAGTCGGGTCTCGTCAAAATCAATCTCCCATGCGAGCTAGAATGCGCCGATTACGACGGTGGCATAGAGGCCCGCGGCGACGGCCTCAACGACTTTTGTTTCAGAGCGGAGCTCCTCGGCCGCGTCGACAGGACCGCACTCGCCACAAACCTGACGTGCGAGTCAGCTTTGTACGATTGTAGGCTGTAATGCCGGAAATATGCCCCGCACCTGACGTAAATCTGACTAGCTAGTCACGCGAATCTAAAGTTTACCACATAAAGTCTGGTGGGCTTTGTGGCAGAAGCGTTTGACGGAAGCCAAAATCTGGTCAGCAGACTTGGTCCATTTGAAGGGCTTCGGATTTTTGTTGTGCAGGTCGATGAAGGTACGGATGTCGGCCTCGAGTTGTCTGACTGAGGTGTGCACGCCTCGCTCGATTTGCTTTCTGGTGAGTTCAGCAAACCAGCGCTCGACCTGATTGATCCAGGACGCAGAAGTCGGCGTGAAGTGGACATGATAGTGCGGCCGACGAGCAGGCCACGCTTTGATCCGGGGCGTCTTCTGGGCGGCGTAGTTGTCCATGACGATATGGACAGCGAGCCCCGCAGGAATTTGTGCATCGATCTCTTTGAGGAACTTCAAAAACTCGACTGCCCGATGGCGCTTGTAGCATTTGCCGATGACTAACCCCGAGGCGACATCGAGCGCTGCAAAAAGCGTGGTCGTGCCATGCCGCACGTAGCTGTGCGTGCGACGCTCCGGCACGCCAGGCATCATCGGCAAGACCGGCTGCTCGCGATCGAGGGCCTGAATCTGGCTTTTCTCATCGATGCTGAGGACAAGAGCTCCGTTCGGTGGGGGAGATAAAGGCCGACGATATCGCGTACCTTGTCGACGAACAGCGGATCGCTCGACAACTTGAATGTCTGGCTACGGTGCGGCTGCAGGCCGAACGCCGACCACATTCGGCGGATGGTGGTGTGGGAAAAGCCAGTTTCCGCGGCCATCGAGCGGATCGACCAGTGCGTCGCGTCGGCCGGCGTCGTACGTAGTGTCCGCTTGATTACCTCAACAAACCTGATCGTCGTCGATAGTGCGAGGGCGGCCAGGGCGGGCTTCGTCAAGCAGGCCATCACAGCGATCCTTCAAAAATCGACGGCGCCACTTGCCAACGGTGTATTCATGGACGCCGAGTTTCGGCAGCCACAAACTTGCTCGGCAAGCCATCCGCACAGCGTAGGATCGCGCGGCACCGCTCAGATAGTGATCGCGCAATGCGATGACGACGAACTTGTCTCTCTAGGTACGTGCGCTCCTGCGGACTGAGCACTAACGGCGCAATCGGCCGGCCTCTCACACCTACATTCCCCACAAGCGCTCTCCTCTAAAACGATTCGAGCCATCAACTAATGTGACGAACTTGCGTTCCAGATGACTAGCACTACTTTGGCAGATTGTGTTTGCGCCACTGCTTTTCAGTGATTTTCTTTCGGCAATAGAGGCACTGGTGAGACGGCGGCCGGAGGATGAGATCGACGATGGCGTGACGTGCGGCGGGCATGGTTGGTTGAGGCGGAGGCCCGTTGATTCTTTTCTTCGGCCCCGCGTATGTGAGGCGACGATGTGCAGAAAGGCGTAAGCAATCATTGTCATAAAGCGCTTGATCATCGGCGCGATTGCCGCACCTCCGCTATGCGTAAGTATCTCGGCATAGCCCTTGAGATCCCTGAACACCGCCGCCGGCAGCTCGATCGTGAGCTTGACCGGCTTGTCGTCTTCGAGTGGTCCAAGCTTGAGCTTCGTCATCGCGCACCTTAGCAATCATCGACCGTCGGTCGGTTGCTCCTCACATTTGCCCGCCTTTCTGAATATCCTCCGGGATCTCCTGCCTCAGTTTCGGCCCTTGACTGAGCCGTCGCCCCAGTGCTGCAACGAAATTGTCCCAACGCGCGCTTCCTTGCGCCCGCGCCGCTTTTGCTGCCGGTTCGGGGAGTGGCGGTGTCGTCGTGAGCCAAAAGCGAACGAACAACGCCAGCGTCTCGACTGAAACCCCTCCGGTAGCGGCGCAAGCGTACCACCAGCCGTCAGCTTCGGCTTCGACCTGCACGCAGCCGGCCGGCAGCGCGACGTTTCGAGCACGATCCGTGCACGGGCAAGCTTGCCGTCGACATGACGAGCACCGGTGAAACCAGTGAACTGGCGCGACCCGCGGCCGGCAACATCGATCAGGGGACGGCACTCGGCGCGATATGTCTTGTCCTGTTGCTCGAACGTCCCCCGCCAGCCTTCTGTCCCGCGCTCGACACGCGTCGCGTTATCCCGCGGCTATGTCGTCGGGGGTCGCAAACCGGTTGGGGATACCGAAAATTTCGAACTCCGCCGGCGTGCATGCTCATATCGGGGGTCACCCCAATTTACCCGCTCGACAAGAAGACCGTCATGAGCCGTCACTTGCCTGCTCCGACCAATAGCATTTCGTCCAGACGATCAGCGCCGGACCACAACTCTGCGCCGAGCTTGCCCGCGCAGGCTTCGATCACGGCCAGTACCGGGATGACCCGCTCTTTCGCGCATTCGGGATGCAGCAGGGTCAGCTTCAGAGCTGCGAGATCCCGGTAAACTGTCTTCCCGATGACGGCGCTTCGATCATTCCAGAGGCGGCCAGGAAGCTGCCGATTGACCTCGTTGATGAGCGCGTCCGGCAGGCTCTGCCCAGCGGGTCGCCATCGGAACAATACGATATTGGTTTCGGGCCGGACCAGCAATTCGAGCTCTGTCGATTTCTCAATCTCGTTCGCGGCAAATTGCGCTTGCGCGAGCATCAGGTCGAGCAGTTCGCCCACACGTTCCCTGCCGAGTGCCCGCAGCGACATGAACACCTTCAATGCATCGAACCGGCGCGTCGTTTGCAACGACTTCCCGACCAGATTCGGTCCGAGACTATCGGCCTTATCGCCCGGGCTGAGGTAAGCAATCGACCGGTCGAGGATCGACAGTGTCGCACGCCTGCGAACCATGAAGGCTCCGCAACTGATGGACTGGAACAGCACCTTGTGGAAGTCGATTGAGACGGAATCGGTGAGTTCGACACCGCGCAAGAGCGGCGCGTGATCGCTCAGCAGCAGCGCGCCGGCGGCGGCAGCATCCAGGTGGACCCACACGTTCGCGCCGTGGGCCACACGCGTGCATTCCTCGATTCGATCGATTGAGCCGCATTCGGTGGTGCCGGCCGTCAGCACCAGCGCGATCGGACGATGACCTCGATTGGCCTCGGACCGTATCGCCCGGTCGAGCCGGTCCGCGCTCAACTTGCCATCGCGCTCGGCCTCGATCGGCACGACTGCGGATTCGCCGAGACCGAGGATGTGGGCACTTCTGGCGACTGAGAAGTGCGCAAGCTCCGAGCACAGAATGCGCCAGCCCCGTGCCTCGGCCGGCAAGCCGGATATCCTCACAGTATTCTGTTCGCTCGCCTGGGCGTGATCGCGCGCCAGCATCAGCCCCATGAGATTAGCCTGCGTTCCTCCACTCGTGAACACGCCATCACCGGCCGCGCCGAATCCCACGAGATCGCTCAGCCAGCGCACCACATGGCATTCCAACGCCGTTGCGGATGGGCCTTGGTCGAACGAATCCAGCGACTGGTTGCTCGCGCTGATCAGAAACTCCGCAACCAACGACGGCAATATCGGCGCGGAATGCATATGCGCGACATAGTGAGGATGCGAGACTGAGACGAAGTGCGGCATGATCTGCTCGCGCACCTCCAGCATGACGGCATCGAGACCGCGGCCGGCCGCCGGGCACACTTCGAGCGACGCCAGCAGGTGCTTGAGCTGGTCAAACTTGATGCCGCTGGTCGGAGCAGATTGCTCGTCCCAACTTTCCATCACGTGATCGATGACGCGCTCCATGGCGTAGACGAAAGCGGCGCGGGTGCTTTCATTGGTCGCTGGGAACAGACCCAAGTGATGCGCTTCACCGGTTGTCACCTGTCAGCTCCTTACCGACGCCGGCCCATCGCAACAGGCGAGGAGGCATCGGTTATGTCGGCGGCTGTCGCGCCTTGACGCGGCCCCTGGAAAAGGTCGCACAGCGCAAGACCAAGGGAGGAACAAACGGTCGTACGGAAACGGCTATTCCTGCGGTTGATCACCCGCTCCGTTTCGACGGTCTTGTGGTTGTCGCTGCTCATTCGACACTTCCTCTACTTTTCAGACGGCGTTTGCGGTGGTTGAGAAGGGACGGGCGACCGCACCACGCAGTGAAAGCCGAGGTGACTGGTTGACGTATCGATCGGCTCAGGTTGCCGAGCCGCGGGGCGATAGCGCCGGCAGTAGTTCGGCGCACAGAGATGCGAGCCCCCTTTCAGGACCTTGCGCGGAATCCTGATCGCGGGCTGGCAGGGATCGTAGCTCGCCGCCTCGCGGCCGCCGCGCGGGTTCTGCGGGATGCAGCAGGGCTTCGCGGGGTCCGCCTCATGGCGGGCCGACCACCGCTCGGCGGTCCACTCCCAGACATTGCCGATCATGTCGCATACGCCGTATCCGTTCGCTGGGAATGCGGTCACCGGCGAGGTGCGATCGAAGCCGCCTTCGCAGAGATTCTGGATCGGAAAGCTGCCCTGCCAAATGTTAGCCATGTGCTTGCCGCCCGGCGTCAGGGCATTGCCCCAGGCGTACTCATCGGCTTCGAGCCCACCGCGTGCAGTGAATTCCCATTCGGCTTCAGTGGGGAGTTCCTTGCCGGCCCATTTGGCATAGGCGAGCGCGTTCGAATATGCGACGTGGGCGACGGGATGATCGCCGAGCACATCGATGTTGCTGCGCGGATCGTAAGGACGGCGCCAGTTCGCGCCCCGCATAAAGGTCCACCATTGGCCCAAGTCCCGCAGGTTGTGCACCCGGTGCGGCGGCTCAAAGACCAGCGAGCCGGCGTAAAGCATATGCGGCAGCGCACCGGGATAGTGTGCCGGACCCGGCGCTGTCTCGGCCACCGTGATGTGGCCGATCTCCTTCACGAACGAGCGAAACTGCGCGTTGGCGACCGAGGTACGGTCAATCCAGAAGCCGTCGACCCTGACCCGGTGCAACGGCGCTTCCTCCCGATAATGATGATCGGAGCCCATGCGGAACGTGCCGCCCGGAATCCAAACCATCCCGTCGGTCCGAATATCCCGCGGAGACTCGGCGCGCCCAAGGTCGATCTGGAAGATGGCGGTCCACCCGCATATGCTTATCGCGGACAGTAATCCCAGAAGTCCTACGTCTTGGTCGGATCGGTGTAGCACCAGCACATGCCCGGCGCCGGCGGCGCACCCGCCCATGTCGCCGCGGCCGCAGCTCCGACAAAGCCAATCGCCGCGCCCTCCGCCACTGCTCCGCCAATCGGCCAGCCATACCAGCCGGGTCGCGCCCACGGGCCAGGCCGCGCGTTTTCTTGCCATTTTTCGCCTGCCGCCCGGATCCATCTGTTCTCACTATGACGCACAAATTCTACGCGGATCACAAACACGCTGTTTTCAGCGTTGAAAGTTAGCGGCGACGTGACAAGAGGTCAGTCGGTATCGGCCGAGCAGGCGCCGTCCCTGCCTTATGTCACGCGCCGCTAACCTCACTGGCCAGCCACGGCCTCAACTTGCGATGGTAGCCATGCCTAAGGGAGGGGGGTGCCCCAGGCACGTCGAGGGTCTGCATTGTTCGTGCCAGCGAATACTCGACAGTTAGCACCACTTTGTGCTCGCTTTGTCTGCATTCCGACATTTTCAGGTCTCGATCGTTGCACTCCGGCTCATCCAGTGATTTCGACGCGCGTGGTGTGCGATCACCGACCGACCGACGGCGGAGACGGCACTTCAAATCTCCCGGGAGAATGCAGGCAGCGACGTCGGGCGTCGGATGCTACGGCCCCTGAACGGCTGATTGCCAACAACTGTTTCCGAAAATTCGCGCCGGTGGAATCGGTCACGTTGAAGCCAACTTGGCGCGGGCTCACCGCACTTCGCCGGAATCGGCCGTCTCTCAAAACGAACGCGCATAAAGCGGTGTCCTTTGCAGCAAGTGCCGGTCAAGACCACGTGCTGCTAAAACTTAGGGAAATCCAACAATCTGCCAAAGTAGTGCTAGTTCAACACCGATCGGGACGACCCCGGTAAGGACCATTTCATATCGGTACACACTCGGGCGACTTAGAGATGCGAAATATTACCCCATAATGAGCAGCTATTTGTCCGGGACATGGTGAATGTCTATCTTCTTCCTACGTCGTCGTGGAAACGATGAACTATCTACCTATTTCAAGGAAGAACACTTTGGATCTCAGAAATTTCCACCTTTTCGACACGCAAGCTTTCAACAGTTGGTACGCGCAGCAGCGGCAGGCCATGGAGGATTCCGCGGAGCTGTACAGCGACGCTGATCAGGGCGACGGCGCTAGTTCGCCTGCAGAGACGCATGGAAGAATCCGGCATAATGATTTCGAGGGGGCGATGCGGCTGCCGCCGCAGTCCAACCTGCAGAATGATGAGTTCAACAGGGCGCGCCATAGCGTAGACCTGCCTTACACTCACCCTCCTGGTTCGGCTGCGGAGCCATCGAGCTCTGATCTGCATGACAGGCTGTTAAGCAGCGCGCGCTATACAGCACCATCGGAACCGGAGCTTGTCGCGCAGACAAGGAAGAGCGGGGGCCTGTGGTCGCGTGTTAAGTCGCAGCTCAGTAAAGCGCTTGGGAGCAGCGGTCGCAAAAAGTTGTCGGGTGGCTGGGCTTCCGACGTGGTCTATTCAGAGCTTCGCATGGATTTCGCTAAGCGTGGTCGAGGCGCCGATCCTTATCCCGATGACGCCGCCATCATTGATGACCTGGCCAACGAAGAGCTGAACAAGCTCGAACCCGACGCGACTTCCCAGAGAAATACTGTCATGAAAATGGCTAGCAATCGACGAAGGTTCAGTGCTTGGCTCCAAAGGGAACAGAGGGGGAGCATAGTGAGCCGACTGAACGGCACCGATCAGCAGCAACGATCCTTGAACGAAGATTACAGCGACTTTAGGCGTACCGAGGCAAAACTGACCATGGGTTTAAATCAGCTTCGGCTGTTCCTAGGCGCCAAGTCCCAATTGAGGAAGCATCATCCTTATCCCGACGACGCCCGCCTCATTGATGACCTGGCCAACGAAGAGCTAAACAAGCTCGAACCCGGCGCGACTTCGCAGATATTTTCTGTCCGGGCGAGGGCTAGCAATCAACGAAGGTTCAGTGATTGGCTCCAAAGGGAGCAGAGGGGGAGCATAGCGAGCCGACTGACCGGCACCGATCTGCAGCAGCAGTCGTTGGACGAGGATTACAGCGACTTTAGGCGTGCCGAGGGAAGGGTGCCCGTGGGTTTGGAGCGGCTTCGGCAGCTCCGAGGCGCATCGAAGAAGGGTCATCCTTATCCCGACGACGCCCGCATCATTGAGAGTCTAGCTGAGCTGAGCAAGCGCGGCAAGTCGACGTCCCAGAGACAAGCCGTCGCGGCTACCGCCTCCAATCAACGAAGGTTCAGTGCTTGGCTCCAAACGGGACAGAGGGGGAGCATAGTGAGCCGAGTAAACGGCACTGATCAGCAGCAACGGTCGTTGAAGGCCGATTACAGCCAATTTACCAAAGCCGAGGGAAAGATAAACGTGAGTCTCGCTAGGCTTCGGCAGTACCAACAGGTCGTCGAGGCGAACGCTGCGCTCGGGGTCGCCTCTGAGCTGGCGGGTGGGGAGCGACGGCCTGGCGAGTCGAGCTCAACCTGGTCGCCGCGCCTGCCGTCCGATTTTGAGTGGCCGACGCCGGAAGGCGCGTCAGCTCGGTCGTCAGACATCTACCGCGGTCTCGACTCTTTCGTTGATCTGCCGTCCACCCCGCAGCAGCTGCGTGACGATGCTCAGTCTGCGCCGGTGGGCAGGGCCGCCGCCGGACCGCCGCTCTTCACCGGACCATCAGACGCGCCAGCTCGGTCGTCAGACATCTACCGCGGTCTCGACTCTTTCGTTGACCTGCCGTCCACACCGCAGCAGCTGCGTGACGATGCTCAGTCTGCGCCGGTGGGTAGGGCCGCCGCCAGACCGCCATTCTTCACCGGACCATCAGACGCGCCAGCTCAGTCGTCAGGTATTTACCGTGGTCTTCAGTCTTTCGTTGATCTGCCATCCACACCGCAGCAGCTGCGGGACGACGCTCAATCAGCGCCGGTGCTGGGCCCTGAGGGCTTTGTCGTCGGCGCATCGGGCTCGCTTGTGGAGGTTGAGGAAATCGGAGCTCTGGTCGGCGAGGACTGGCAGCATGGCTCCCGGCCAGTGCCGGATTTCCTGCTCGATGCCTTGGATAACATCGGGGTCCTGCCGACCCAGTTCAGCGGTCCAAGGCAGGTCGCCATCCACGGTGAGACCTACTCGATCACGCGACCACGAGGACGCCGCGGTGCGCAATTCGTCCATCATCCCCGCCCCTCCCCCGTCCCGGATGCCCGGACCGGTACGTCGGGTACCGGCGCCTCTTCCGCCGGCCGCAGCGGACGCATGCTGGGCCCCACCGACTGGCTGGGTGACGAGCATGTCCAGCGGGACTATGAGCTCCTGAGGCAGCAGTTGCAGGAGAGCAATCCGGATCTCGCCGCCCGGACGCAGTTCGTGGATTCCCTGATAGCCCAAATGTTGCGGTCAGAATTCCCCGAGGTCGCGGGACAGGCACGGAATTGGATTCACCATACAGCCGACTTCCTGTTCCTGCCGGTAAGTGATGCCGGCGCAGCGATAGAGCAGCGCGGCAGTCACTGGTCGCTGCTGCTGGTTGATCGCCGCGATCGCGAAAATCGGGTTGCCTATCACTACGACTCTCTGATGGAATACGATGCCTACGGCCGTCCGGTGGGACACAATGACGAGTTCGCAATGACGCTCGCCGGACGGCTGGAGGCCAGACCGCAACGGGGCCCCATGAGCCAGCAGATGAACAGCTATGATTGCGGCGTGTTTGTCCTGGATGGCACCCGGGAGCTGGTCAGGCGATTGGCGGCAACACCGCAGCCGGACCTGAGCCTCAACAATCTCATCGTCGATCGGCAGGCATTGCAGGACCGGCTACGCGCAGGTGTTGGCTTCAACTGAACAGGCCACGCACAGCTGATACTCAATCTCGGTGCGGCGCGTCGCCCGCGAACCACCGGCGATCGTCGTACGTCGTGAACGATCGTGGCCAACCACAGCAACGAGTTCACCTGCAATGCCACGCTTGCGTGGAGCAAGGATACGGTATCGTGGCATTTCATCGCGTCAGGAAAGCCGAAAGAACAGCTTCGTCGAGCCGCACGCAGTCCCGGTCCCATTGCCCGCAGCCGAGCTCATCGAGTCGATCAAGCCGCGAATGAATTCGGCTGGTACTTTCCTTCGACGAAAGATCCGTCCAAACCGGTCAGCCACGGCACACTCTACAGTTTCGTCTGGCGGCAGCGCGACCGCGGCGTCGCGGCGCTCCTCCTCATCATCTTCCGGTGAGAGCATGAGATTGAGGCTGAGCGAGCGCTGTTCGTCCGATATAACCGGTCGTTTTGTGCATCGGTCAAGCGCGAGGCATCCGCGAGCCCCTCACGCATGGCTTGGAACAGCTATGAAATAGGCCAGGCCTGGTGCCACGGAACAAATAGCCCTCTGGCGCGGTGTCGGTCCGCTTTTGGAGCACTTCTAGGAACCCGAGCGCCGCGCGTAGAGTCGGCGGCCATTCGCAAGGGGCGTTAGTTGACCCACTCTCTCACCGTCCTAGTCGCTGAGGACGACTACCAGATACAGGCGATGCTGGAGGAGGCGCTGATCGAAGCCGGCTTCTGGCCGCAAATTCTGTCCTCCGCCGAGGAAGCGGCGACCGTCCTGAAGAGCGGAATCTACGAATTCTGCGCGCTTGTGACCAACATCAACCTGAAGGGCGCGATGAGCGAGTGGGATCTCGCTCGTCTCATCAAGGGCGCACGCTCGACTTCCCGGTCGTCTACATGACCGGTACGGCCACGGACGACTGGGTCAGGCTTGGGGTCCACAAACAGCATCCTTCTCATCAAGCCGTTCGCGCCGGCCCAGCTTGTCACCGCGGTCGCGCAGCTTCTGAACACTGGCGGCACAACGGGTATCCGGCCTGAAGCAGATTCCCTCGATAACAGGTTTGCGGTGACGTCCCGGGATAATGATTAGCTGATCTGCTCCGACATCCTCTGCCGGCGACGCGCCAGCGTTCTTCACAAGGTCTGCAGAGCTCGGCAGATGATCTCCGCGCTCTTTGCCCTTGCCGATGGAGCATGTCACCGCTTGGCTGTCGTGGCCTGGCGCCGCTCTTAAGGCAGGCACTCGAGCAAGATGACATTATCCGAGCGGCGCGGGCCCGCTTTGGGCCGCTGATCGTTCTTTCCGATCTCGGTGAGGTGCCGCCGTCGTCCGACGCCGTCGCCTCGGCTCAAGAGCGGCGACCAAACGGCGCACCGAATGTGCGCTGCCGGGCTGCGGATGTGCACGGCCATTTCAGCCTCACCTAACGCCGCTTCGACCTCGCCCGGACTGGCATCTCATCGAGCCAGTTTAATGTGGCATTTATCCTTACAAGCAGGAGCGCAATTTCATCTTGCTCGTGCAAACCGGGCTCCTCTTGCAGCCGCTCCAATAACCGCTGCTTACGCGCGAGGAGTTCACCAACAGTCGGCGTCATTGCCCCTCTCTCGTTAGTATGGCCATTTCTGCAACTAGCTGACCCATTGTTCGTTCCGGGCTTCGCACGACCAGCTTAAGCGCGTCTCGCATAACGCTTGGGCCAGGGATGGAAGCTGTCTCTTTTGGTGGCTACGTGGCAACGTTTTTCGTATCTGACGGCACTTGCGCCTTGGGCCACGACCTGATTGGCCCCCCGCCTGTCCATCCACCAACCGCCTGTTTTAATGGACTGTGTCCGTTTACCTGTCGTAACCGCTGAGAAGAGAACGCTCGATCTGCGAACGGCGCGAAAAAGAGATAGCCATTTTATTGACCATCGGGACTGCCTATCAGAGACTCAATTGGCGACACAACTGCCAGGGGACCGACAATGAGTGCGGGCGATACGGGCTTGCGCCTTTTACTACGGGGCTCATGATCAATAGGCATAGGTCCGAGCGCGCCCGGCGCAACAACAGATCAGCATGCTTCAGCTGGCTGCCATCGTGTGAAAGGGATGGCCTGACCGCCGCAAGCCTTGCTCCGAAAGAACTTGCGGCGGGGGATTCGGCTAGAGTTCATCAGCGCTGTTGTTCTGCACGATCATCACGAGATTCGAATGGCTGTTCTTACCACCTGGTCGAAATGGATTTTTGCCGCGCTGATCGGCGCGGTCGCGCTCACGTCGACGGCCGCGGCCGCCGGTCCGACGCTTGACAGGATCAAATCGAGGGGCCTCATCAAAGTCGGTGTCGGGACCACGCCTGGCTTTTTTGCGCCGGATGACAGTGGCCGCTGGCGAGGGTTCTTCATTGACTACGGACGCGCTTTGGCGATTGCGGTCTTCGGTGATGCCAACAAGGTCGAGTTCACCAGTTCGTCACCACAGCAGCGTCTACCGGCGCTCCAGTCCGGCGAATTCGATGTCTTGCTATCCGGCGTCACGGTTACGATATCGCGCGCATTCAAGCTCGGGTTTCATTTCGGACCGACCATCTTCTATGACGGACAGGGGATTTTGGTCCGCAAAGACATTGGCGTGACGTCCGCATCTGAGCTCGACGGCGCCACGATCGGCATTCAGAGCGGCACGACGGGCGAGTTGAACATTGCCGATTTTTTCCGCAAGAGCCGGCACCACTTCACCCCCGTCACGATCGAAGACACCAGCCAATTTGTCGCGGCCCTTGAGTCCGGCCGCGTGGATGCGATTACGCAGGACTCGTCGGATCTGGTCGGTAAACTCACGCAATTGAAGAAACCGAACGACTACGTCCTGCTGCCGGAACGGCTGTCGAAGGAACCCCTGGCGCCGGCGGTGGCTGGTGGTGACGATCGTTGGCTCGAGATCGTCAACTGGACAGTGAATGCCACGATCCAGGCCGAGGAATGGGGGATCACCTCGCAGAATATCGACAGCTTCTTGACATCAGAGGATCCGGCGGTCCAGCGCTTCCTCGGCGTCGATCCGTCGCTTGCGCAGGCGATTGGGCTCGATCCGAAATGGGCCTATAACGTCATCAAGACGGTCGGCAATTATGGCGAGATCTTCGATCGCCATCTCAAGCCACTCGGCTGGGAGCGTGGCTATAACAAGCTGTGGACCAACGGTGGTCTATTGTATTCCCCGCCGTTCCGCTGACATGCGCTGCTGATGTCCGTCGCGCCGAACACAGCGAGCGTGGCGAGGAAGCCATTCCGTCGCCGCCAGGTCTTTGACCGGTTGGGTCCGAGGCCAGGGCTGCAGCTTCTGATCTTGGTTGGCCTGGTCGCGATCCTGATCGTGCTCGGATCCAACATCGCGACGACTATGGCGCGAACCGGGGTGACGCCGGGCTTCGCCTTCCTGAAAAGCGCGGCCAATTTCGAGATCGGAGAAGGCGTGATCGCCTTCCACGCCGGCGACAGCTATGCGCGGGCGATCACCGTCGGCCTTTTGAATACGGCGAAGATCGCATTGCTGGGATGTGGCCTGGCCACGATCCTTGGTGTTGCGCTCGGCGTGATGCGGCTTTCGGGCAATCTGGCGCTATCTGGGCTCGTGCGCTGGTATGTGGAGATCGTTCGCAACACCCCATTATTGTTGCAGCTATTCTTCTGGATCGCTCTTGCGCAGGCCCTGCCGCCGCCCCGTCGGGCCATCATCTTGCTTGATGCCGTCTTCCTCACCAACCGCGGTGTGTATGTGCCGGGGATTGTCGTACAAGACGTCTCGCCCGCGGCGATGCTGGTTTTGCTCGTCGTAGTCGGAACCTGGATCCGGCTGGTCTGGGGCAGTTGGAACCATAAGCGGAGAGGACTGCAGGCGCCGCTGCCGGTATCTCTCATGAGTATATTTCTGTTCGGCACAATACTGGCCGCCAGCGACACGCGGATCGGTTTCGAAGTTCCGGCGGTCAGCGGCTTCAACATTCGGGGCGGTTTCAGCCTGACGCCGGAATTTGCAGCGCTCCTGATTGGATTGACCGTGAAGTTTTCTGCGATCATCGCGGAGATCGTCCGGGCCGGCATACTGTCGGTACGCCAAGAACAATGGGACGCTGCGCGAGCGTTGGGATTGCACAACGGTAAGATCATGCGGTTGGTCGTCCTGCCGCAAGCCCTACGGGTCATCACGCCTTTGGCCACCTCGAGCTATCTCGACCTCATCAAGGACTCTAGCCTTGCCGTTGCGATCGGCTATCCGGATCTCATGAACATCGTCAACACGACCGCCAATACCACCGGTCAGGCCTTCGAAGCGCTGCTGATCGTCGTTCTCCTCTATCTCGGCTTGAATTTCGCCGTGTCGACGTTGATGAGCGTCTACAACACGAAGGTCGCGCTGCGCGGAGAGAAGTCGGCATGACGACGATCGAGACCCGGCAGAGGTGCCCAAGCCACCGTACACGGCTCCCAACGAGGCTACGAACAGGTTTATTCGGCACCTGGCTGAATTCGACCGTCACGGTCATCGTGGGCTTGGCCGTCCTTAGTGTTGTGCCATCGCTATTTCGCTGGCTCGTGCTTGATGCGACTTGGCACGGAACCTCGGCGGACTGCCTGGCGCGTGACGGCGCGTGCTGGGCATTCGTCGTGGCCAAGCTGCGCTTCATCACTTTCGCTTTTTATCCGGCTGACCTTGATTGGCGCCCGTTTGTCGTCTGCCTTTTGCTCGCTTCCTTGCTGGCTGTCACGGCGGTGCCGCGCTTCTGGCGGCGCGAAGTCGCGGTCGGCTGGCCGGCTGTGATCCTGTTGTGCTGGCTCTTGATGGCTGGTGTCCCGAGTGAGGCGCGGATCTCCTCGAACCAGTGGGGTGGGCTGCCCGTGACTTTGCTAGTCTGGATGGCTTGCTTTGCCGCGTCGGTACCGGTGGCGATCCTGCTGGCGCTGGCGCGGCGATCCAGGATGCGCGTCCTGCGGCTGCTCGCGATCGGCTATATCGAATTCATGCGGGCGATGCCGATGGTCGCGATCCTTTATTTTGCGACGCTGATCTTGCCGATGGCACTGCCAGCTGGTCTTGCGATCGACAAGATGCCGCGCGCAATGATCATGATTTTTCTATTCTGGACCGCCTATATCGCCGAGGTCGTTCGCGGCGGTCTGCAAGCCGTCCCGATCGGCCAGCAGGAGGCAGCTGCATCGCTCGGACTGAGCTATTGGCGGTCGATGCAGCTGGTCATCTTGCCGCAAGCACTGCGTATGGTGATCCCCGGGCTGGTCAATCAGGCTATCGGCTTCCTGCTCGCGACATCCTTGCTTGCCGTCATCGGCATCGTCGACATTCTCAACGCGGCCAAAGCGGCGGCGACCGATCCGAACTGGCTAGGATTTTACAAGGAGGCGTTTTTGGTGGTGGCCGTGATCTATTTCGTGATGGGCTATGGCGGCTCGCGCTACAGCCTCTGGCTCGAACGCCGTCTTGGTCGCGCCGGGCAACATTGAGTACAGCGCAGCCAGGCTATCTTGGTCCCGCTGCTCGATGCGACGGCGCGGGGCTTATATCGCTTCGCTACTCCCGCGTATTAGAGGATCAGGCTCGCACATCTTTGCTGCACGCTCATAACTCATGGTCCCTACTCCGGACGCTGCAAGCTCCGGGCGTCATTTCGCGTGAACGGGCATCGGAAGTCGCGCAGCACCCTGGCTTTGTCGAGACTGCCCCATTACGGACAAGAAAGCTGGCAGAGTACGCGACGTCCGCCGCTATCCTCGAATACAGCTGCGCGTCTCGCAACATCGGCCCAACGAGAATTTGCTCCCGTCGGTTGATCCTACGGTCCTGGCAAGACCCGGACAGGGCGCCATTTGCCGAGATGTCTGCCGACCCCGCCGTGATGGAATATTTGCGTCCCCTCCCGACCAAGAAGTCGAGCGACCGTTGGATCGATTTTCAGATTGCGCATCAATCCTCACATTGGTTCTGCATGTGGGCTGTGGAGCTGCGCGCATCGGGGACGTTTGTCGGTGCCGTCGGCCTCCTGAACGTCAACTTTTCAACGCACTTCACGCCTGCCGTAGAGGTTAGCCCAGCGGCGCGGTAGACATACGGGAATGCTTCGCGCGAGACGGCGTGCCAGTGGGACGGCTCCGGCATGGCGTCGGCCGACACGCCGCGACTGGCCATCGGCGGTCTCTCTCGGCCATGCCGTCTGCTCTGGCGCAGGTCGACTGCGCCAGATATCGTTCTAGTGCACTGATCCATCCGGCTGTGCGTGCTTCCAATCATCGGCTGAGCAGCACTCAGAACATCTTCGCGCTGGCCCGCAAGCGAGCGGAAGCAATGCGCGAGATTCTGCATGAGCTGTCTCGGACCAAAGTGAACCGGTGTTTGAAGATAGTCTTGCGGTGAGCCAAACAAACGAGATGCATGGGTTCCATTCACGAGCGATGCAGCGACGTTGGTTCGTTGGCTTTTCTTCCGTCTCCTGCTTCGTTTTCGGCGCCGGAATTGTATTGCCGACATGGACAGCCTTCGCAATAGGTGGATCGAACCTGGTGGGTTTGGTGCTGCTTGCTTCGAGCCTCGCCGGTTTTGCTCTAGCGCAGCTCAGCGGATACCTCGTCGACCGTTATAGCCGCGTCACGGTCGTCGCATCGGGACAACTCATCAGATCTGTCGGCTTGCTGATGTTGGCCCTCGTGCAAGTTTTACCCGATGCGCTCTCGCGCCCTATCCTGCTTCCGTCAGGAGTTCTCGGAGCTTTCGGCTACGTGCTGTTGGCGGGGGCCATGAGCGGCATCCTCCAATCACTCATTCCCGATGCCGAGCGCTTGGGATTCAACATGCGCTTGTCATTCTTCGATCAAGTCGGGCTTGCCCTAGCTGGGGCTGCATAGACGAAGAACACGAGCCGAGCCGTCGACACCGACAGCGTGTTGATGCGCGGGCCGATGAAGAACACCAGCGCGAGCGGCGCCAGGATGAAGACCCACATCAGAGTTCTGCAACAGTGCAGGACCCATGATCTGATAGATCGCCCACGCGACGACAGCGGTCACCGACACCTGCCGCCATGTAGGCGTAGATCCGCAGTATGTAGTCGCGCAGTCCGGCGTCCACTGCGATCTGGCCGCCGGCGCGATCCGCTGCCGTCAGGTTGTGATCCTAATTCGACATCGCTTGCCTCCTCTGGAGCTCGCCGAAGGGCCCACGTAGGCTTGCAGCCCATGGAGCGACATCGGATAATCACCCGAAGATGCTCGACGAAAACCCTCCGTTTCCAATGCATCCTCAGCAGCCGGCGAGTGGCCGCGCCGTCACGCGCATTACCGATCCGCATGCAGGAAACCTCCTTCGGCGCAGTAAGCCCTTTGGAGAAGACGCCATACACCTTTATCACTGGAGGCCGGCCGCAGTCCGGCCTAATCTGTGGCACAAGTACGGTGTCTCGGCCGACGAGATCGGACACGAATGGCCGAGCAGGATGCCGCCGTCCAGCATCCTAGGTGCATTGCTGCCGAACTTCGCCAAGGCCGGTGAATTCTCCGTGGCAGTTTCGTGCTTGTTGCCCCCGTGACGGGGCCCGCCCGCTCCTGCGCAAACGAGTTCGGCGCGGCCGCCTCGCGCGCCGAGGCCTAAGCCCGCGAGCGCCCAGTTCTGCCAATTTCCTGCCCCCGCTCCCTACAGAGAATCCCTGATGTGCGGCCGCAAGGCGGACCTCTAAGGTCTTCGCGGGGATCGGTTGCAAGCGCGGCCACCTCGGATTGGAGGGCATCCGTCAAGGCGGCGAACGAGGCCGATCGGAAACTCTCGCGCAACGCGCTGATTGCGCTTGTGGTCGGATCGTCTGCCCTCGTTGTCACTGACCGCTTGGAGGTGAGCATGAACATCCAAACCGTGTGTTGCGCCTTGATCCTGGGCGCTGTGATGGCCATCACCGTACCATCTGCACCCTGTCGCGCCCAGGCGAAGGACAGCGGCGTGGCGGCGCCGAAGCAAGCCGGCGCAGCCGCACCAACCAATGCAACGCCGAATACCAATACGAATCCGGTCAAGCACCGGTACTGGCGGCATCGCGGCGGAAGGCATCCGCACTATGGCAGCCGCCGCGTTCGCACCTGAGGCTGGCCCGCTATGCGCGCTGTTCGCGGCCTTGCTGGACGGCGCGGAGTCCGGCGCCGATCCTTCCCCTCGGTCACGTCTGGCGCCTCACGCTCGCACTTCTGCTCGGCGCCCTATTCGGCGTCATGGCATCGCGGCTTCCGATGCCGCTCGTCGCTATCGGCCGGGTCGCGATCATCAGATTTTACGTCGAGGACTATCTCGGCGACGTCCTCGATCCGACAACGACAAGCGTGAGTGACAAGCCATGAGCGAGATCGATGCGCAGCCTCGTCATGCGCCTCCCCATCGCCCGGTGCGCTCGGGGACGGTCAATGTGCTGTGGCTGCAGCTTCCCTATGTCGTCGCGCTGCTGCTCGCCATCGCGGGCGTCGCCTATACCAACGTACCAGCCCCTCGTCGGTTATTGGTAGTTTCTGGCACTGGCCATCGGCGTCGTCAGCGTCGTCACCGAATGGCCGGAGACCGAAGGCTGGCAGAGCCAGAATCGTCTGATCTGGACCCAGGCGCTGCACTGGATCGCGGTCCTGATCGCAATGAACATCATGCTGGTCTCCGGCGTTCAGCAGCTGCTTCGGACGCCTGCGACTGGCCTCGTACTGCTGACATTGCTTGCGCTCAGCACGTTCCTTGCGGGCGTGAGCCTGTTGTCGTTGCAGATCGCCTTTCTCGGCCTTGTGATGGCCGCGGCCGTCCCGGCGATATCCTGGCTGAAGCAATCCATCTTCTTATTCCTGCTCGGCACCATGTTGCTGATCGACCTGGCGATCACGTTCTGGCTGCGCCAGGACCACCGGCTCGCGGCCGGCTCGCTGGGAACCAAGCACCAGACGGAGGGTTGAATGCGAAAATTGCAATATCTTGTAGCTATCGGCGCATCGACCTTGCTTTGCGCCGCAGCTCAGTCCGCGCGCGCCGAGAATTTTCGGGTCGGTCGGCTGTTGTGCTCCTCGACGCCACGCGTCGGATTGGTGCTTGGATCAACTCAAGCGCTGCGCTGCGTATTCGCCGCGTTGCACACGTCCCGGCAATACATCTACGAGGGACGGATCAGGCGTGTCGGCCTTGATCTCGGCGTGACCAGCGCCGGCTCGCTGTCCTGGGCCGTGTTCGCCAGGAACTCGCGGATAGGGCCAGGTACGCTGCGCGGTAACTACGTCGGAGCGAGCGGTAATCTCGCGCTTGGCCCCGGTCTCGGCGCCAACGTTCTGATCGGCGGTTCTCGTCGGACGGTCATGCTGCAGCCGCTGTCGATCGAACGCTCGATCGGGATCAATCTCGCGGCCGGCGTGACCAATCTGGCACTGGGACCACGAGGCCGGCGATAATCGGCATCCGACCTCGCGCGGACCTCGCAGAAAGGATGGGAATATTCCCGCTCCGCGCCTCAGGGTTTCGTCCGATGTCGGGGGTAGATGATAGGCGTTACGATCCAACGCATGCCTCGGGCGGAGGCTGTCCAGGAGGATCGCATGACAGTTGATGACCGTCACAGGAGCACCGGCGCCCTGGGTGCCCACCGCCCCTTGGGCTCGCGCGCTCCCCGGCATCGTCCTGATCATCGCCAGCGCATTCGCGGCCGGCGATTCTACCTTTGCGACCGTCATCAGTGTCAAGCAGATCGAGCTCGCCGCCATCGCCGCTGGCGTATTCCAGATCGCGCATGCGTTCCGGACCAAGGGGTGGGGCGGCTTCCTGTCGCGGATCGTTCTCGGTCCGCTCTATCTCGCCTTCAGTCTCATCCTGCTCGCCCAACCGGCCCGGGGCGCGCTGATCCTGACCTATTTCCTTGGCGCGGTGCTGTTCGCATCGCGCGACATTCGACGCTTGCTGAGCTTCGCCCATTGGGGCCAGAGCTGTTGCCTTCGCGGGTCGCGCCGGCGCGCCCGTACTGTTCGGCTCCCCCGACCTTAGGGTGTGCCACTTTCTTCGCGCACGTTGCCGATGTGATCTCCCATGGCCTGGCGTGGCTGCTCTACGTACTGCAATCGCTGCGGACGACCGCATGACATAAGGAGAAGAACACGATGCTTGTTCCCAACCGCCGTGCCTTTCTCGGCCTTGCAACCAATGCCATTGCCGTCGCCACGATCGGCACCGTTGGAGCTCGGCTCATCAGCGTTGCAAACGCGATGCCGCTCAATCCCGAACCGGGGCGAGCCACCAGGCCATCGGTGGTGCCGGCGCAGTGGGGACCGCCGCCCGGTCCGGGCTGGGGCGGCCCAGGCTGGGGGGCCCCGCGGCCTCGGCCGGGTTGGCGCGTACCGCCGCGGCGCCGGCGCTGGGTTTGCTGGTGGCAGCGCGGCCGCCGTCGTTGCGGATGGCGTTGGCGCTAGTCGTGCCATCAAATGAGGCGCGACCTCACGGAGACGGTGGAGGAGACGGTGCGCAACAAGAACCAATGGATCCTCGCCGCCGTTCTCGCCGGTCTTCTCGTCGTGGCGAGCTGGTTTTGCCTGTCGGTCTGGCGAGCGACCCCATCGATGCCGGCCTACGGCAACGTCATTCTGGCCGTCGCTGCCATCCTTATCCTGGTGTGTGGCTGCGGACTGATCGCGCTGATGTTCTATAGCCATCGCAAGGGCTACGACGAGCCGACACGCAGCGACCGAACCGCGCGGGACTAGCCCAGTCCTTCGGACGTCGTTTCACCGCAGGTCCCGCGGCTGCAACTTTTCGCCGCGTGTGCCGAGGTCGCGGAGCGCAGTGTCGCGTCGCCATGAGAAGCACAGTTGATCGGTGTCGATCGCCCGCTCTACATGAAATCGACGTGCGGCAATAACGGCAGCTAAGGGCGCCGTCCTCCGCTGGGCACGAATCCCGACATCAACGCCGTCAACGTCAACAACCGTGTGCAGAGCGCCTCGTCGCAATCGTCCTCGGACGAGGATCAGCAGGACATGACGACGCAGGAGCGGTCGTCTTCGATTCTGCAATTCCTGGTGTTCTGCGATGTCGACAGCAAACAGGACCGGTCCTTCACACCAATTGCTGGACCATCAACGTGCTCGACGTGATTGCCGGAGCATCGAGGGCGCGCGTCGAGCGAATCGGTTCGCCAACATGAACTATTCGATGGGGATCTTGTCCGATGCGCCCGCGGCTGGTCAGCCTCGACTTGACCTACTGGATGTGGTCGTCACAAATTCGCGCGCAGTGTCAATGCTCTCGTCGGCTGCATCGGCGCGCGGCCCATCAGCGACGCTCAGGATTTCGAGTTCAGCGCCAATAGTCCAGGGACGGCTCGCAAACGTCGATCAATTCGCCAATATCGAATTCGACGCAAGCGCTCGTTGCGAACGAATTCGCGGCCAGCGCGCAGATTCTCGAGCATGAATACAAAATCATTCGTTACCCGTATGAGTTTCTGCGGTAACATTTGTCATCAATCTTTCCAAGTATCGCCTTGCCCCGAGAAAGACGCACGCCGGACCTGAACGGATCGGCGACGGGTCACGGCCCAATCGAGCAATGAAGCACGGACGAAAAACGCAGACGGGCGCGCTCATCCGCGCCGACCTCAAGATTGAGGCGGCTCCGGGGCACGAGAGGAGATCGGCGTCAGCCACCAAAGTAGAAACAATAGCGCAAGCCCATTTGAGACCATCGCAGTCGTCAGCGGAACATTGACCAAGACCTGTATCGCTGCCGCCGACGACGCTGCAATAAACGGCGGCGACAGATGGCGGCTCGCAAGCGAACCGATCGACAGGATGAGGCCGCAAGCCAGCGCCGCCACCGGGGTCCATCGAAGCCCAACCGACGCAATCCCTTCCGTAGCCAGAAACGAGGCATTGAAATTGCCAGCACGGTAGACTTCCGCCATCATGGGTCCAAGCTCGCCGTATCGGCAGCCAATGAGGGCGCGCACCAGCGAGATCTGGCAAAAGTTCGTTAGCGCATGATCGTGAAAGAAATTCGCATAATGGTCTATGGCCAGTGCCGGAATGCTGATCATGCGCAGATTGAAGACCCCGAACAAGTAATAAGGATCGTTCGGAAAATACAGCCGAACGAATTCATATTGTGTGAGACCTATGACCATCGGAATCAGCAACGACAGGATCGTCGCCAATCTTGGATTGAGTCGCGCGTAGATCAGGAACACGATCGGAAGCCAAAGCGGCAGCAGCAATACGGTCTTATTGACAGCGACGGGATAGTACGCAGCCGTCAGAACAAGCACCAGGAACGCTGCAATCGGCTGCTTGCGGCTTGCAAACCAGGCGAACAGATACGGCAATATCCCCGAGATCACGATACCCGTCAGGTAGTTCAGCGCAAGCGGGCGGGTGACCGCATTGCGGTCGACTCCAAACGGGCTGCCGAAACTGAGGCCATAGCAGGCATCCGCGGCGAGCACCAAGACCGCTGTCGCTGCGAGGGCGAGCACTATTCGGCGCGATGCATCCTCCGTGACGGCAGGCCGTGGCGTTTCAAAATTCATGAACAGCAGCGGCGTCGCGGCACCGACGAGCGCCGCAAACATCGACCACCGCGCCAAGGTGTGGGGATAGTCGAATCCGGAGTAGAAGGAGAGCCAGACGTAACCGAGCACAGCCGATAGCAGAAAGAATGCGACGATGTAGCCGAACGAGAACCTCGCGACGGCAAGGGCTGGAATGAACAGCACCATTGCACTCACCCCGACGAGCGCGTCCGCCGAGATATTGTCTGACCGCCAAAATTGCATATTGCGAAAGGTAGCACCGGCGACCATGAGCGAGACGATACTGACCACGAAGAAGACGAGCAGCACGACCGCAATAATGAGGTCGTCTCGTTTCAACCTCGCTATGGTTTGCCTGAAATAACTGGCGCATTCCGCAGTTACTGACTGAATATATGACAATCCTCAAATCCCCTCCGGCCCTCATCTGGTAACCAGGCAAACTATAGCCGGCTGGACCACGTTGAGCATGATGGTGAAGAAACCGCCATCCACTAAACATGACACTGGTGAAAAACTCCTGACTGGCGTGAAAATCCGTTGCTGCGGTTGTCGGCGGCGAGTGAATTCTTGCGCCTTACGATTTTCGGCGACAGACTTAAAGATGCGCTCCGTACGTTTCGAACAAACCTACTTCTTTTATGGACCACCAACTCAGCTAATATTCGTAGCGGCATCTTTGTGATGTTGACTGGCCAGCATGAGACCGGTCGAGCTGTATAAAGTTAAGACCGGTGGATGTGCTTTAACTTTCGATCGCTCGTTGCTTGGCACGTGCGCGCTGGTTCGTTCTGCTGTCCCGACGCCTGCAGATGCCCTCTCTTTCCGGCCGACAAGCTTTCTGCAGATGCGTTCCCCACTAGGAGCTTGGTCGTTTGAGAGAGGCAGATGTCTTTCGATCGAGATAAGGCAGGACTACTGCTCTTTTCCGAAACGCAATCGCGGAGTTTGATGCACAATGAAGCCGGCGTCTTCAACGGTGTTCTAGCGCCGACTACGGCCAGCGACGCACCGCTCCGCTCGCGCCCACTCACCGTTGCCTTCATGTCGTGAGGACCATCCCATGAAATCACTCAAGCTCATCGGCCTAGCACTTGGTGCATCCTTCGCGTTCTCCACGGCGGTATTGGCGGAAGACATCACCATCGCCGTTGCGGGACCCATAACCGGCGGTGAGTCGGCCTTCGGCCGGCAAATGAAGAACGGCGCCGAAATGGCGGTCGCCGATATCAACGCATCTGGCGGCGTGCTCGGCAAGAAGCTCGTGCTCGACGTCGAGGACGATGCTTGCGATCCCAAGCAGGCACGCTCGGTGGCGGAAAAGGTCGCCGGAGCCAAAATCCCGTTCGTAGCCGGACATTTTTGCTCTTCATCCTCGATCCCAGCGTCGGACGCCTATGCCGACGGCGGCGTGTTGCAGATCACGCCGGCTTCGACCAATCCACTCTTGACTGACCGCAAGCTTTGGAACGTAGCGCGCGTCTGCGGGCGTGACGACCAGCAGGGTCTGGTTGCCGGCCGCTTCATCGCCAAGAACTTCAAGGGCAAGAATATCGCTATCCTCAATGACAAGACCACCTATGGCAAGGGACTTGCCGACGAGACCAAGAAGGCCCTTAACGCGGCCGGCATTACCGAAAAGCTGTACGAATCCTATAACAAGGGCGACAAGGACTTTAATGCGATCGTCTCGCGCCTGAAGCGAGACAATATCGATCTCGTCTATGTCGGCGGCTATCACCAGGAGGCAGGCCTCATCCTTCGTCAGATGCGCGATCAGGGGCTAAACACGACGTTGATGTCGGGAGACGCATTGGCCGACAAGGAATATGCCTCGATCACCGGCGCCGCCGGTGCGGGCACGCTCTTCACCTTCGGACCGGACCCACGCAAGAAGCCGACGGCGGCCGCGATTGTCGAGAAATTCAAGGCCAGGAACATCGATCCCGAAGGCTACACGCTCTACACTTATGCGGCGGTGCAAGTGTGGACTCAAGCCGTGGCCAAGGCCGGCACCATAGATCCAAGGAAGGTGATGGATACGATCAAAGCGGGCTCTTGGGACACCGTCATCGGCAACCTTGAATATGACGTCAAGGGCGACATCAAGCAGCTCGACTATGTCGTTTACAAATGGGACGATAAAGGCGGCTATGCCGAAGTGAACCCGAACGGCTCCTGACGCCGATAGGAAAATCCCTGACCACCATCAGTGGCATGTTGTTTCGGAGCTCCCATTGGCGCGGCAGCAGCGCCTTCGGGCCCGATCGTGAGTCAGGCGCCTGAGGACAAAACGCGGGCCGAAACAAAACTGAGCAATCTGAGCTCGGCCTTCGACCGACCCTACGATCGCCTTGCGCCGAAATCATTGCAAGGAAGGGGCACCAAGATCGGTACAACCGGCGTTCGCAATCCAGCGCAGCTCTCTATGGTTGTCGGCGAGCCGTTTGGCATCGACGGACGTCATTGCACCAAACGGCCGCACACCCTCCAGTTGATGGCACGTCAATCAGACGCGAGCGCTCCGTTTGCTTGGCTCGCAAGAGTTCTACGGTTGAAGACTTGCAGGTCCTTCCCGATAAATTTCGAAGCTTGCGCGGCAGCTTGATATCCAGGCTGAACGTTTCCGCGTCGGGTAACAACGAAGTGAGACCCCGGCTCCAATCTCACGGCAATAGCGCTCCCAGGAGCGGCCACATCGGTCAGAATACATTTCCGCCGCAGCGATCGAATTGAGCGGTTCATAATCTACCGCTTTCACAGAACCACGGTAATTTAACCTGACACAGATAGCGCTTACAAAAATATCGCTGCCAGAGTGCCAAGGGCGCCCAGTGCCAGCCCAACCAGCGAACCGATCGTCGGCACGTCCCGAAAGAGTAAGAGCGAGAGAATCGGTTCCACCACGAGGATCGATCCCACCGATACTGCGACTATGATCCAAATATTCTTGAGATGCATGTAGCCGAGAGCATATCCGCAGACGAGCAAGATACCGCCCAGCATGATCAGCAGGAACATCGGAAGCAGCGTCGTCAGATTCCCGCCAGCTTTTCCGAACTCCTTTGAGGCGATCAACTCCGCGATAATCGAAAGGGCCTCTCCCAGGAAGATCGCTCCCACTGCCGCTACAATCTTCAACATTGAGCTCATAGCCTGAGCATACCGCAACGGGGAGGCAAAAAGGTACTCCCAACATTCGCACTTGGATTCCAATTGCGAGAGCTCGAATCGCGATCGCTTGAAAAGGGCCGACCCATGGCTCCGACTTAACCAGCCACGAATGCGAAGCGTTCGGAGCTGCAATCTTCCGGCCGTTGGACTAACCACCCTAAAGCGCGATGAGATGAGGTCGAACCGTCATCGCGCTTTAGCTTCTTGTTTGAGCATGATCTTTTCGGAAGGCCAGCTCCGGATCATGCTCTAGAAGCTCGACATAGTCGGCCTCTGTTCCGGTGTGGCGCGCCAACAAAGACTGCTTCAGCGCCGCCTTGGTCCTTCCTTGGCCCTCCGACGGTTATGATGAGCTTGGAGATCTACGCTCGCCTCGTCGATGCATTCCATGCTCGGTCGGCGCGTTTGCTCAACTACGCCGCGTCAAGCTGCTCGCTGAATCTGCGCTGGGCTCGCCCGTGGCCGGCAGGACCCAGATTCTGTCCAATGTACTGATCAACACGTCCCGGGGCAGCGCGGCGTCATTGATCCGGCCGAAGCCGACATGTCCGAAATGATCCGCTGGCACCGTAGCCGGAACGGCGACGTCCGGATATGACACCCGTTCCGAGTGATCTATCGCACCCGATGGGCCTGCTGGGTCGTCGTGGATGGTCCGGCTCTCTGAGCGACTGGAAGCTCCCGCGTCTAACGGAATGGAGTCGCCCGCGGCTACGCCGATCCGGCTATCCTCGAGCTTCGCAACGAAGTCGGCCCACCATGCGCCTATCGGATAGTCTTGGAGCTTCTTGATCATCTTGCGGTAGGAGTCGAGGCGGCGTTCGGGCGGCATCTCTATGGCCTTCGCAATCGTCTCCGCCATACCCTCGATATCGTTGGGATCGACTAGTAGTGCCGCATCGAGCTCCTTGGCCGCGCCGGCATATTTCGACAGAACCAGCACGCCGGGACTTATTGGGTCTTGCGCGGCGACATATTCTTTCGCTACGAGATTCATCCCGTCACGCAGGGGGGTCACGACGCCGACACGTGCGGCGCGGTAGAGACCCGCGAGCACCGCCTGACTGACAGGCTCGGTCTCGTAGCGGATCGGCATCCAGTCGTCCGCGCCGTGGCGAGCGTTGACATCGTCGACAACAGCTTTGACGTCGTTCTGATAATCTCTGTAGCTCGGAATGCCATCTCGAGAGCTGGTGGCGACCTGCAAAAGCGCGATGCTGTTCGGCTTTTTGTCCAAGGCGCGACCGACAGCCTGGATACGATTGTCGATGCCCTTGGTATAATCCAGCCGGTCGACGCCGACGGCAAGCTTCTCGCGATTGAGACCGTCCAGCAGCTTGGAGACATCGGGATTCGAACTTGCGTCTTTAGCATATCGTGCAAATTTGTCCGTATCGATGCCAATTGGGAACACTTGGCATCTGGTGATGCCACGGGGCGAGATAACAACACCGTCTTCGCTGGGGGTCAGCCCGAGCTCGGCACGGACGCAGGCAAGGAAATTCTGCCGGTCCTCGTCGGTCTGAAAGCCGGCCAAATCGTACGCAAGCATCGCTTCGATCAGTTCGCGATGAGGCCGCACCAGCTGCATCACACCGGGCGCCGGCCATGGCGTGTGCAGAAAGAAGCCGATCGGCCGGTCGACGCGCCGATCACGCAGCTCGGCGCCGAGCGTGAGCCAATGATAGTCATGCACCCAGAATGCGTCCCGCTCCTTGTAGTCAAGCAGGGCATCCGCCATGAAGGCATTCATCTTACGATAGCTCTTGTAGTCGTCCTCCGAGAAGGAGATTCGCTCTCTCAGCGAATGTAGTGCCGGCCACAGTGTCGAATTCGAAAAACCGTTGTAGTAGCGGTCATAATCTGCGGCGGGTAAATCGAGCTTCACCAGCGCTCCCTCGCCGAGCTCGTGGTTGCCGGCTTTCAGCGGGCCCGAGGCCCCGACCCAGAGCGCTCCGGAACGTTCCACCGCAGGAAGCAAAGCCGCAGCCAGGCCGCCTGTCATGGCCCCACCAGGCTTGGAAAGGCGGTTTGAAACAACGACAAGGCGGGGAGATTGCGCCTCCGCCGCCACGATGTGCTCCGCGACACCCGGCGCAACACCGCGACGCGAAGGTCCCGGATCGGCTTGCTGCGGCTCGCGCTGTTGCGCTTCATTGAGATGTTGCTCAAAGGCCGTTTGCTCTACCGGCTGCTTTTGCAGCATAGAGTCGGCCGTCGCGACGGTTTCTGACGCTGATGGTTTGACGTTGCTAGCAGGTTCCACGTATTACCTCCGTTTGATGCAGATTGCAGATCGGAGCACTGGCCTCGGGACCTCTATCTCGCTCATGTTAGGAGCGTCGGCTTTCGAGAAGCTGACGAGTCAGAAAGATTTCTTGGTTGGATGACGGATCCGGCATTGCGTTGCCGCGGGCTCTGCAGGGTCAATGATTCGGAGGCAAAGGCCGGATCGATCAAAGATCGTTTTGTCCCGCGCCGCAAAACGTTCTCGCCGCCGATCCAGTAGCCGGGGCTCTGGAAACCAGCATGGAAGTTTCGAGCCGTCGAAATCAGGCTGGTTTGGCCGAACGCTTCGGACAGTCGCTAGCCTAACCCAGGCGTTCTTAATCCGTTTGACGCTGCCGTCATTGGCCTCGCTGCGCCCCCTCGGCGGCGACTTCGAGACAAGACGACAACTACTGATGCCCTCGATCGCGGCGTTGGCGGACAAGCCCCCGATCACGCCCACTTCAACCAGCCAGCTCACTTTTAGCCAGACAGCGCGCAATTCCAATCGGCCCAAGTCTCGCTTCCGCCCCACGGGCGGGACAGGACCGGTAACGACCCCGTTAAGTGATTACCCAGCATCAGATGAGCGTGCCCGGCGTGACGGTCGGCCGCATGAAATCACGCCTGCCTGCCGCGAACACTTGCGCAGCCGATCGCCTACAGATGCCGCAATCGTAGCGCACGATCTATGCCGGCGCTACCGAATGGCATGCAGTTGGCTGATGAGCTGGAGCGGGCTTTTGCTGGCCGCCGGCCTCTTCCGATCGGACGCCTGGGATAGAGATCGCACTTGCCCGCCTGCAGGGGCGATCGCGACAACACGCTCATCACTTGCTATGCTCGAATATTTCGCGCAGCCGGATAGCAGATCGGTTCGCTACGTACAAAGAATTGGATTGCACTGTTTGGGAAGCCACGATGGAATATCCAGCAAGCAACGATCGGACAAGGATACCGATGAGGCGCCTCCTCCATCCAGGTTCTTAGTGCGCCAAGGGTCAAGCGGGTGGATGGTTTATGATCGGCAACGTAAGGGGCCAGCGGTGATCGGGTCGGCTTGGCCGTCAATCTCACGAAAGCACAAGCTGATCGCTTCGAGCGGATGCTGGCAGCCAAGGAGGAACACAAGCGTTCCAGTTGAGCAGATCCGACCGTTTGGTCGATGGTGCGCAATTGCGATCGTGCACGCTGCATCGGCAACGATGCGCCCGAGCCAAAGACATCCGGCTTCATCGTACTCAATGCAAATTTCGAATCGGCGTGCGCGTGAACGATAAAAGTGACTTTTTGTCGCGGGGTTAGCACCGTCGTGACTGCCATCAATAAATTGCTCCAGGGTCGCAACCTCGGACCGGACGAAGTCGAGCGCCTAACGTCGGCCTATGAATTGACCCTGCATTCGCTTTGCTTGGTCGATCGTGATGACCCGATCGCCGAAATCGTCGCGAGAAAGACCATCGAGATCGGCGCAACGGGCGTTCGCGATCCAGCAAAGATTTCCAAGCTCGTCATCGAGCAGCTTGGCATCGGCAGAAGACCATTGACCTAAAGCCAGCGCGCTCGTGCGGCGCTTTTTGCTATCGTATTCGTGACTAACAAGCGTAAGCCAAGTCAGGAGGTGCGCCTTCCGCGGTCAGGTGATTTTCGCCGGCAACATCCATGCCGTTTCAAGGGACAAACGGTCTCGATCCTGTTCAGCAGCATGTACCGATCCGACACCTCATCTTCCAAAGCCCTCTTGCGCAGACTCGTACTATATTGGACGGGGCAAAAAACCACGATTCGCTCCGACGCTGAACGCTCAGCCACTTGCTTCCCACCCCGCTCCATCACGAACGAGCTCTGCCGATGCAGTCAGAATGGTCTATCGATCGGTTGGCTGCCAGATGGCGCGAGCTGTCGAAGCTTTGCGCCTGCCGAACCTGCGAGCGGCCACATCTGCCGTCACGTCCGCTTCGTTCGACGCTGCAGCGCGGCCAATGAGACGCTGCCCTCCGCTCGCATGGCCGCTCACGGATGAGCCGCCACCACCACTGCCGACGCGCCGATCTACGCGACGGGCAGCGAGCTTATCCCGCTCAACACATGGACATTCCGGTGCAAGGATTGATGCAGTGCCTGGTGCACGCGATGCGCGCACCGTGCCGTGACAATCGATCTGGTGCCCGCGCAGGCGTTGATCGTTTCGGCAGCAGTCGCGCCGGCTGATACCGACAAGGACCACGTCTCCTCTCCCGTTGTCTTCGATATCGAACAGTCTGCTCATTGCAGGCACTTCGGCGACATGCCGCTTGATACTCCTATGCATCCGAGCGCAAGCGCTGGTTTGGACGTTGAGCCAATGTCACGCGTAAGCAGAAATGACCCGCCGCTTCTCGATAGCCCGAGCCAGACATGCCCGCGCGCGTCCAGGCGCTCATGGGGCTTGAACCGCACGTCACGTCAGGTTGTAAAATATTCCGAACAGCGGATGGCGTATAAGATTCGATGATCGACAGTGAACAGCACGAAGCCTCAAGTCTTAGAGCTCGCTCTGCAGGACTTCCATCACGTCATTCTCGGATGTCCTAGTATCCGATATGGTCTACGCTCGACACCGATGGTGGCGCTCGGCAGAGCCGGAGCAGGATTGTTCGACCGATGCCGCGTGATACAAAGATACTTGCACGCGCGCGGCCCCATCGTCCGCCGATCGATGATGGCGAATGACAATATACGCCGCCGGACCGATCGTCGCTCTTGCAAGGGCAAATCGATTGTCGTCTGGAGCCAGCAGTTCTGGTCAGGAGCTCGTAAGACAAAGCGCCGTTTGCGCTTTCAAACGGCTCGTCCTGCGCGGTGATGCCGTTTGCGTCTCATGGTGAACGACGCCGAAGCGAGCAAGACGCGGCAAACTACCGCTTCAGACGCCCGCTGCGTTGCCCTGCATGAATGAGAGTGACGCGTGTCGTTGATCCACTTCCGATATCCAAGAAAAACCAGTGATGCACGCTATGAAGAAGTCAGCGATACGAGAGCTTTCCATTGTACGCAAGGTATACATCCTGGGCGTCGGGATGCTGGTGTCGTCAGCAGCCGCCGCGAATGACGATTTGATGAGTGCCGCCAGACAGATCTTCAAGCCGATTCCCTCGATCGTTCCTGCGGTGAAGGACAATCCGGTCACCCATGAAAAGGTCGAACTTGGCAAGGTGCTATTCTTCGATCCGCGGCTCTCATCGAGCGGGGTCATTAGCTGCAATACGTGCCACAATCTTGGCGCTGGCGGCGTGGATGCCGGCCCAACGTCGGTCGGTCATGGCTGGCAGCGCGGTCCACGTCGGGCGCCTACCGTCTATAATGCGGTATTCAATGTGGCGCAGTTCTGGGATGGACGGGCGGCAGACCTCAAGGCGCAAGCCAAGGGGCCGGTCCAGGCAAGTGTCGAAATGAATGCGACGCCAGATAGAGTGCTCGACACGTTGAATTCGATGAACGACTATGTCGTCATGTTCAGCAAGGCGTTTCCTAACGATGCGACGCCCGTCACCTTTGACAATTTTGCAAAAGCGATCGAGGCTTTCGAATCGACCCTTATTACACCCGCTGCGCCTTTCGATCAGTACCTCGAGGGCGACAGGCATGCGCTCGATGATCGGCAGAAGGCGGGCCTGAAGCTATTCATGGAAAAGGGATGCTCGTCCTGCCACAATGGAATCAACGTCGGAGGGCAGGATTACTTCCCGTTCGGCGTGGTCGGAAGGCCGGCCGCGCCACTGCTTCCAGCCGCCGACAAAGGCCGCTTCGCGGTCACCAAGATGGCTGGCGACGAGTACGTTTTCCGCTCTGCGCCCTTGCGCAACGTCGCCTTGCGAGCCCCTTACTTCCATTCGGGCCAGGTTTGGAGCCTCAAGCAAGCAGTTGGCGTGATGAGCGAGGTTCAGCTCGGCACCAAGCTCAGCGATCAGGACGAAAACGACATCGTCGCATTTCTCAATTCGCTGACGGGACAGCGGCCCAAGATCGAGTACCCGACATTGCCCGCGCGTACCGACGCAACCCCGCGGCCCTCTCTGGACAGATAGGGTCATCACGATAGCTGATTCGAAATATACGTAGCGCAGCCTCACGCAAACAGATCAAAGCCAGGTCAAGATGCCCCAAGCTGTCGCCCACAATTCGAACGTCCAAAACGACAGGCTTCCGGCTGGTTCGTCTACGATATCGAAATCTAAGTCTGGGCCGAAAGGCGCAAAACGAACCGTGCCGGAGCCTCCGGGACATGCGGCCCGCGGCGACGCCATCAAACAACGAGCGAGCGGCCACAAGGTCATGGCATCGCTGCTCGATCGTTGTGTTGGCGCCAAGGCTTGCAGCATTGAACCTATGACATAGGGCGGCCGGCGCGCTGAGGTCTCATGCCCCCTGAAACCACGGGCACGTTCGTCTGACGATCAGGAGTTTGCGGGCCTATCCGACGAGCCAAGTCAGGACTTTTCCTCATCGGCCCGTGGGCGAGCCATGCCCTGCGCATCGTCTCTTGCTGACATGGTCTCAACCATCTCGATGATACGGCGACGATCGGCAGAATTTCGGAGCGCGCGAAACGCTCTCAAGAGACGAAAAGTCTCAGCCACCTCATCGGAACGGCTCTTGATCGACAAATTGCCTCCCACCATTTGCAGCCAACGTTCAGGATAGTACGATCCCGCTTACAGTAACAAGGATCGCGCGCGCGCAAAAATACGGAGCGTGCTGAATAGGACTTCGTCCGCTTTGATGCACAACATGTTGCCGACGGGGGCAAGTTCTGTCCATGCCAACCGAGCGCGTGTCTCACACCCAAGCCTTGGACTTGAGGATTCCTGCGACGTCTGGCGTGCACGGATGGATGAGCAGGCGCGGTGGGTCACCGAACGGCCCGGTCGCGGCCGTCCACCAATCAGAACGTTCCGAAGGCGTACCGTTTGATCGTGCTATGATGATCCGATCAAGATCAGCCACATGATTACGATCATCACGGCGGAGCCGCTCTGCTCCCTTTGATCATCGCAGCCTTTGTTTGGCTGACGACTGACACGGCCCGCCAGTCGTTTGGTGCCCACCCGATACAAGGAATGTCGGCTGGACCCGAAGAAGCTGACTGCGGGGCCGCCAGTCCAATTCTAACTTTCTCCAAGCCGCGTCAGGTTTCAGAAAGCTAACGTGAGTAGCGAGAGAACAACAGCGCGCCACCACCGGACGGGATCATGGACGGATTTAACAGTATCAACCCGGGCGATAAGAGCTCGGCTACGTCCAATGCCACAGTGGAGCAGCCGCAACAGCAGCAAGCGGAGTTTGAGCAGCACTTGGGAGACGTGCGACAGGTCGATGCCGTCTATCCACACAGAGATCTTTTTGACATCGCTGACGAAGACGACCGCCTCATTCAAGCAGCCTCTGGCGCCGCCCTCGAGCGGGGACCACCGCCGGGCGCTACCACAATCAGTATCTACGATCGTCGACTTCGCAAATTGGCTGAGGCGCTGAAGCAGTATGGCCAATCAATGGCTGGGCTCGATGAAGAAAGTCTGCTCGATTATGCCAAGAAGCTGCTGCCAAAGGACAAGGTCATCGCCCCCGCATTGTCGATGGTTAGTAGGTACCGCGAGCCTGACGCCCCCGCGCGGCCCATCCGAACGCATTACCGTCCGTCCAAGGAAGACGACCGCCTCATCAGGCAGGCCGCTGAAGCAGGCTTTGGCCGACAGATCGACGAGAAACCGCCGGAAATTATTCGAGCGATCTTCGGAAGTTGGCTGCAGCACTTCGACCGTTATCAATTTCTAAGCTTGGTCACGACACGCTGCTCGGCCATGCCGACACTTTGTTTCCGGGCGACAAGAAACTCATCTATGCCTTGAACAGGCTCCACCACTACCGCGACAGCATCGTGCAGGACCATTGTCGCAGCAGCTCCCGTCAGCCAACAGAGCCGGCCGGCCGCTCACCCGTGCAAGATTTTGATCGGCAGCAGCCTTTGGAGGGTGCCGCGGATCGGGGGAGCCAGCCGGCGGCTGACGGATTCAACGCGCCGGAGCTTGGGCAGGGAACGGGTTCAGCCGCTCACTTTCCCGTACAAAATGCCGGCCACGAACCGCTTTTCGATGTCGCGCATCGAGAGAGCTCGCTTCTGGTCACCACCTTCGATGCACCGGTGCTTTGGCCGACAATGAGTTCGATCGCCCACTCGCCCGTGCGAAGTGTTGCTGCGGATCAGAACGGCCTCACACCTGCCGACCGAATCGATACGCAGGAACCGTGGCAGGCCTTGGCTTCAGCTGCCTACTCGCCAGTGCAAAGCGTCGACCAGGACGAGCTGTTTGATGCCGCTGATCGGGGCGGCTGGACATGCGCCAGCGGGTTCGATGCGCCGGAGCTTTGGCAGCAAATGGATTCAGCCGCTCACCGGCCCACACAAAGTGTCGACCGGGTCGGGCCCTTCGATGCCGCGGCGAGACAGTCCAGCTCGCAGCTGCGCTATCCCGCCTCGTCAGAATTCTTTGGACGGGCCATGGAGCAAGCCGGGCCGCCGCCCGACAGGGCTGCGCAGACGACGCTCACCGCGATCGGCGAGACTTTCGATGCTTCGCTGGTCGTTCCCAATGACTTTGCCCACGGCACTCAACCCGCTCCGGACACGATGCTCTCCAAATTGGGGCGCTGGGGGCTCTTGCCAGACGCGGTACAGCGGGTGAAGGACTATGACATTCGCGGAGAACGCTACACTGCCGTACTGGGGCCCGCGGGTCCCCATGACGTTCAGCTTATTCACCTTGGGTCGCCGCCCGTCGGCGAGACATTTGATGTTTCCTTCGCCGTCCCCGAGAACTTTTCCCACCGAACCCAGCCCGCCCCGGATGCGATGCTCGAAAGGCTGCGTCGCCTGGGCTTCCTGCCGGACGCTGATCAGCGGATCATGAGCTACGACATTGGCGGTGAGCGCTACACCGCCGCGTTAGGGCCAGGAGGGCTGAATGACGTTCAGCTCATCCACCACGCTCGCCTTCGGCCGATGGGTGAAGCTGCGCCAGCGACCCCGCTGCGGGCTCCGACTGATATCTACGGCGGTCTTGAATCTCTGCTTGATCTCAATCCCCCTACACCGCTCGAATTGCGGGACAATGCCCATTCTGCGCCGGTGCCGGATTTTCGACCGCCGTCTACCGAGCCTGAACCGGGTCATCACCGGCTTCCGAAGCTGGCCGATATCGGCGAGTTCGTCGGCCCCGACTGGCACCACGGCCCCCGAGAGGCCTCACCCGCCCTCATTGACATGCTCCAAACCCTCGGCCTCCTGCCGCACCGGGATGCACCAATGACGTGTTTCTTGATCAACGGTGAGCCCTACACGGCCGAAAACCTGCCCGGAGGGCGCGTTCTTCTGTTCCATCGCCCACATCTTGACTGAACGAGCGGCGGGCCGAGTCGCCTGCTGGCCCGAAGGAGCGCTCCTCGAGCGCTTGCCACGGGGCGCCGTCTTAGCGCTCGAGCTTGACCGGCGCTTTATCGAAGGTATGGAGATAGGCGATCAGATCCGCGATTTTCTGGGCGTCCTTGAGTCCAGGGAACGCCATCTTGGTACCGGGAACCTTCGCCTTCGGGTCCTTGATGTAATCGGCAAACGTTGCCTCGTCCCACGTGATGCCTGAGCCCTTCATGGCTTGTGAATAGCTGAAGCCCTCGACCGATCCTGCCTTCCGCCCGATCAGGCCGTTCAACGTTGGGCCGACGGCGTTCCTGGCGCTGTCGCCGACCCGGTGGCAAGGCTTGCAGGCCGTGAACACCATTTCGCCGGCGGCTGGGGTTTGACCTCTTGCCTGCTCAAGTCCGGCGGCGACTAGCAAGGTCGCGAGAGCAATCCGTTTCATCAACTTATCCCTTTTGCACCTGCCCGGAGTCGAGATGACTGCGTGGGTCGCCCTTGGTCGTGCTTAAAGCCTACAACTTCACGCCACGTGCGGTTCAAGCCTTTCCGGTCGTCTCGCAGTTGATTGCCGGTTGCTGCGTGCCTCTCCGTTAGTCGTCTGATCGCGGCGACCGGCTTTCCGACAGTGGTACTTGCGGATGATCTCAGCATCGCCATCGGAAGCCCGATCTCGGTGGCGATTCCGCCGTTTCAGCCGGCACGTGTCGAATGCCACCAACGTGGCGCAGGAGACGACGCATTCTCTGCAAGGCCCCTCGCGCTCGATGGAAAGGACAATGCCCGCGATCCGAGACGGGCCGAGTCACGAGCGAGGCGCAGCATTCACGCAACGGGCAATATGGCCATCAGTTCTCGAAGCCAACACTGGTATCGAAACTGGCTTTCGATGGATTCGCTCCGGCTGCGAGCGATGCACGTCGAGCGTCACAAGATGCACCCAAAAAAGGCGGGCCCGCGCCCCCCTCGCCCGACCAGAAGAGCCCGCCCGACGAGCGAAATAGTCATTCACTTCCTGACTCGTCAGCTTCTCGAAAGCTGCTTCTACCAAAAAGCTCTTGAACGGACCTGTAACTTGAGAGAGCAAATGAATATCGACTCACGGCACGGCCCAGAAGTCGCCGAAGCCCGCGATTTTGAGCTGCAGCGGCAACAGACCGGCGATACGAGCGCTCAAACCGGCTCGCCGGCGCACCCGTCCGAGGACCAGGTGGACTTTGAGCAGCAGCTCGATCGTTTCCGCCCGGTCGACCGAACGTCAGACTGCGCTTCCTCATCGGCCAATCCCGGGATTGGACCATCCTCGACTGCAACGAACGGGCCTCGCCCAGGGGAACGCTGCTCGGCTTCATCGTTTGTGGGCGCGCGCGCCCAGCTTGCCGCAACGCTGACTGGGGCGACGCTCGCGGCACTCAGGAACGAGATTGAACTTGCCGAGCAGCAATCGGCACCGTGGTCATCAGCGTCTGGGCCTGCAGACCGCGGCGTCGATCGCGAACGCATTTTCAACGACGTTGTTGGATCGTCGTATGTAGAGCTGAGACGGTTTCAGAACGCGGATGGCGATTGCAAGCCGCGCAGAGCAGCCGAGACCAGCGCAATATCGTATGTGCGTGACGCGGCGCGCGAACACTCCTCCGTTGGAGATCATCCGGAACGATATCCTATGACTCTGGCGCGTCAGGCTGGATGGCATATGCGCGGCAAGGTTGACTCTCCTTTTGTGTCTTTGATTGAGGACCCCTCCAAACTGTCCGCGTCGCGCGATCCGTGGGCCCGAGCAATCGCCAATAACGCGACGATGCTGCACACCTACACTATACCGAAGTCGGCGGTCTGGACCCCTGACCAGATCTTGAGCAGCATTGCGCTCGGGATGAATGTCGACGATCACGAGAACATAGATGCGGATGTGGACCTGATGTGCTCCCTGGGTAGAACACCCACCCGGGAGACCGAGCGCTTGTTTTTGGGCGGCGATCTGGAGGCCTATCGGACCGCTAGGCAAGAAAATCCGTTCAAGACTGAGAGCACTGACTAAATAGTCGATCGCCTTTCGCGTGCGGAGGCCGTGCGCATGTCGGGTTATGCCGAGAGCAGTTTATCGCATCTCGGAGAGGGTCGTCAGTTCGCCCATCACATCCGCCAGCCCGCTCCGTTGCATTTTGGACCATCGGCATCTCGGTGATATCGGCTCTTGGGCGAGCAACGGCGGCTGTGCCAGTCTGTCGATCAGGCTGCGTCTGTCCTCCTGGTCCGGCGCCCTACGAAACGCGAAGACCCAGGCGCTTACCGCAGACACTGCTGAACGAGAGCGCCATGGCGATGCACGTCATGATCACGAACACCGCGCGTCATGTCCCGGCGGTTCGCAGAAAGGAAGCATCGAGACCCCAGCCCACTTACTCCTCCCGGGGCCCGAATTCCGTCGGGTGGCCCCAACCAGACGATTGCTTTCCTCCTCCGCTCCAAGCAGCGCACAGCTGCCCGTCAGTTCGTCGTCAGCTTGCTTGATTATCAAGTCCAGCACGGCTTAAGCAGCCTCGTGCTTACCACGAGGAACCGTACTCTGAAGGGACACGAGAACCGCCATGTATCATCGGATCAGCGACTCATCGACGCGCGCCAATCAAGCGGACCCGCTGAATCAGTCGACGGACAGCCGCAACTTTGCGGAAACACTTGCCGATCTCGCGCTGCGAGAGGCCTCCTCACCAGGGGAATTGTCCGACAGAATGGGACTCTGCTGCAGCAGGCCAAACACCTCGGATGCAAACGTTCACAGCCCAAGCTCCTTCGACCTCAGCACATCCTCTCTCTCTTCCAGTTCCAGTCCATCCTCTCCCGCAAGGCCGATCCGCCCTCTGTTCGATTACAGGACCGCCGATTTGCCTGAGGCGAATGTCAACGGCATCTGCGTCGGTTTGGCCGCGGAGTGGCTCCGCAATCGTCACAGCAGTCCGTCATCGCGAATGCGTGCGCTGCGACCGGGTTCGGAAAACCACGCCTCTGCGGCAGCGCGGCAGCAGCGCTATGAAGACCTCAAGGCACAATTGCGAAGCGACAGGGCACGAGGTTCGCACAATCTTCAAGCGAAAATCACGACGTTGCGGGAAGCAGGCCTGGAACCATCAGGGCATCAGACGAGATATAGATTTAGCGCGTCCTCGCGCAACGCGCAGCTCGTAAACGAAGTCACTGAAAACGGATCGATCTATTTGCTCAGCCTGCGCTTCGCCGGCAGCGACGCACACACAATCACAACGTCGACCTCGAATGGAATGACCACTCTCTTTGATCCTAACTATGGAGAATTTACCGTCCGATCAGGCCAGATAGGTGACTTGTTCAAAAGTCTCGCTGAACGTTACAGGAACCCCAATGGGCTCGTTATATCGACTGTCGTCACGCAAAAGATGGCCTAAGTAGCGATTCTGGATTGCCCGCGGCGTGCGCCTTATGCAAGGCGCGGATACGCATTCGAGCCGGCTCCGGCCTCTTGTCGCATAGCAGGCAGCGCCTGCTATCCGAGCCACGAGACTTCAAATAGGCCCGTCCGACGAAGGGGTGCCTCCGACTGCAAATGGGCTCACTGCATCCGCGGGCGGCCACCGTGGCCCCCAGCACGTGTCAGCAGCTCAGCTTGACGCGCTGAAGCTGCGATACGCTCAAGGCACGCATCGCGGCGCCGCCAGATGCGTCTGCGCACGTTCCGCTACACATCGATCACAGGTCCCCGCCCGCGTAGCGCGACCTGCGGGCTAACACGGCTCTCGCGCCCTAGTTCAGCCGCGCTTGCCTCGCCAATGCGCACCTCTTCGAGCGAACAGCGGCCCCATGCGGCCTTTCGGTACGGACCTTTATTGCCGACATTAGAAGGTTATTTCCCCCACGCACCGCTCAGCGCTCGCAATGGTCAGGCTCACAACCTCTTTGAAGGCCAGCTTGTGTCCGGCCTGCCCTGCTGTCTGTCGAGGACGCGCCCGGAAGCTCGGGGGTATCGCCTCATTGTCCATTCGTCACTTGGATGTGTTCCATCGAAACAATCGATTTTTCCAATCTTGCCCGAAGGGCCCATAGTCACGCGTCCGTTCGCAGCAACGTTCAGGAGCGCCGTGTGACAATCGATTCTCCCTTCAGACCAGTTGCCGGCGAATGTGATCTTCGCGAACCCATGCTTGCGTCCGGAACGCGACCTTCCTTCGTTCAGATCGTGACATGCGGTTCAACAGCAACCTGGCTGCTGGCGGCAGCGGCAATGCGGATCGATTCACCGCGTCGCGTCGCCGAACACACTCAAGAAAGATTGCCTTTCATGCGCACCACTTGCTGCGGCCATACGTCGGCCGTGCGACGCCTCGATCGACAAAATGCCTGCCAATTCAAGGCGCGCTGGACTTGCCCACGCGCAGATCGATTGTACGCCCGAGAGTGAGGATCATCGCTGCGTCAGGAGGCCTACAAGTTCGTAGGTATTGACGTAATCACCGCTCGAATGGGCTTGAACCGCACGTAACGTCAGATTGTAAGCTTTCTGACAAGTCGCGACGTTCTGTGTCGCGCCAACATTTCTGGCAGGTAGCAAGAATTGCGAATGTCTCAATGTCTCAAGGTCGCGCCGGCCGGCTCGGTGACGCCTGTCGAGCACTCCTCCCGAAGACGCCCTGTCGGTGTCACCGATGCACAGAGGGCAGGAACCGCCGGTGGGTTCGTTGCAGCCGGAACGCCACGTACCGATCGAGATCAGGACGCGCAACCCTCTGCTCGCCCTCGCCGCGCGCAAGCCAGCCCCAATTTTGAGATGCGATCAATCCGTCGCTGTTCGTGGCGAGAGACGACATACGGCCGGCGACACCGCCTAACTAGGTGCGTGACGTTGCAGACCTGGGATCGCACTCGTCGCGCAACAACCGTGTTCGACGGGCTGCAGCACCGGCGATGTTGTAGGCGATCGGATGCCTGCACCGCTCGCGTTCGCCAGGTCGGATTGCCGGCTATCGAGAGAACTTGTCTTTAGCTCGAACGCGCATCGGTCGTTTCGTCTAGCGGCTTCCGACACATGGGCCAGCTGCGACACGTCACCTGCCTTCAAATGCGACACTTGCATTTGCCGTGACTTAGAGAGGCCACAAGGCCAACGGCATAGCAAGGCCAACTTCGGACTAAGGCAACTTGGGAGCTCCAAATGCCAACTTCTTGTCTCTGTTCAGCTTCAACCCCGAACATTCTCTTTACATTGGTTTCGACCGCGCGCATTTGCGCCAAGGACACTTCTCCCAGCAGGTCGATGACCGGAAGCACTGCTGCCACTGGCGCGCAGAAGCGCGGGCGGTTCACCAAGGCGCATGATACAGTAAATAATTTCGTCAGGCTTCCAGGCAATAGATGCACTTTGAGCATCGCCGACGACGCGTGCGGTCACGGGCACGCGGTCAGTTATTGGCCAGTAATGGATCGGGTGAGATTGATCTCGGCTCACCATCCCAGTCCTCGTGGTCGCCACTCGTCAACGCTCGTGCCGAAGCAGCCGTTGTTCAGATTCGCCCGATATCGTGGTCAATCGTGACGCGCTCAGCTTGGAGGTGATGGACGAAAGGCAATCAAATGCGAATTCTCCTGGTCGACGACCATACGGATTTTGCGCGCACAGCGAAGGAAGCGCTATTGAACCACGGTTTTGCGGTCGATCTGACGCGCACCCTGGACGAGGCGGCAGCCGCGCTCGATTGCGCTAGCTACGACGTTCTCCTGCTGGAGTTGGTTCTTCCAGACGGAGACGGCTTGACCTGGCTGAAACATTTGCGGCGCGAGGGATGTTCGACGCCGGCCATGATGATGAGCAGCCTCAATGAGCTCGGCAGGCGGATTGCCGTTTTCAACGCTGGCGCTGACGATTTCCTGCCAAAGCCCGTGTCGATCGACGAACTCATCGCTCGCATGCGGGCTCTTTTGCGACGGGCAACCCAAATGACAGCCCCGCTCGTTACGTTCGGCAATCTCAATTTCGATCCAGTCGCCAGACAAGTCTCGGTTGGTGACCGCATCTTGAGAATTGCGCGCCGAGAAGTGTGCATACTTGAGCATTTGCTCAGTCGCGCTGGTCGTACCGTACCGCGATCCTCACTGGAGGACAGTCTATATGCCTTCGACGACCATGTCTCGACCAACGCGCTTGAGGTCGGAATCTACCGCTTGCGCTGCATTTTGAGTGAGTCGGGTGCAACGCTAACCATCAAGACCGCGCGCGGCGTCGGTTACTCCCTTGCGCTGAATAATGCCGCGTCAGCGGCGTAGCTCGATCGAACGTGAAAGCGAAGACAGCCTTGAAGGCCTTCTCTCGTCGTGACGCAGGACGCCGGATGATCGCCGTGTCGTACATCTCGTGCGCGGCCGCCCTACTGTTTCCATTGTGCGCTGCAGCTCAGACACAACGCGATGGCGTTCAGAGGGCGGCGCGCGCCACTGCTGATAGCCTCAACGGAACCCTCGATCTTGCCTGCTCTCAAGGTAAGACTATCCATCTTCCTGCGCCGGCGGCGAGCATCTTTGTTGCCGACCCGGCGATTGCCGACTATCAGGCACCGTCGAACACGACCATCTTCGTGTTCGGAAAAAAGTCGGGGCGGACCAGCTTGTTTGCTTTGAACGACAATGGAGAAGCTTTAGCTGAGCTTCGTGTTGTCGTCAGGCAACCCGTCGAGGATCTCCGTGCCGCGCTCAAGGCCGAGCTCGGGGACTATCCAATCCAAGTCAGCTATACCCCACGCGGCGCGATTCTGAGTGGGACGGCGCCAAACGCCGATGTCGTTGATGCCGCCAAGAAGGTGACGGAGCAATTTCTCGGTGCGGGCGCACTGGTCGTGAATAAGATTCAGGTTGCCGGATCATTACAAGTCAACTTGAGCGTGCGCATCGCCGAAGTCTCGCGCAGTGCCATGAAGGAGCTCGGCATTAACCTCTCCGTCTCAGGTCAAAATGGCACGTTCGTTTTTGGCTTTAGCCGCGGCGCACCTAGCAGTACCGCCGCGGCGCGCGGCGGCGGCACGGCCAATATCGGATTCGGCGTCGGCGGAGCGAATGTCAGTGCTGTTCTTGACGCGCTCGCCAGCGAACACCTCGCTTCGGTACTCGCCGAACCTAATCTTACCGCCATGTCCGGAGAGTCAGCAAGTTTCCTGGCAGGTGGCGAATTTCCCATTCCGGTCATGCAGGACAATCGGCAGGTCTCAGTCCAATTCCGTCAATTTGGCATCAGCCTGGAGTTCGTTCCGACCGTTCTCAGCAACAATCAGATCAATATCCACGTGAAGCCTGAAGTCAGCGAATTGTCGAAGGAAGGTGAGGTCAGCGTCAACGGAATCTCTGTGCCTGGTCTCGCCACGCGGCGTGCCAGTACCGTCGTCGAGCTTGCCAGTGGTCAAAGCTTTGCAATTGGAGGGCTCATCAGGCGCAATTTCAACACCGACATTGGTGCTTTTCCTTGGTTAGGCGATGTACCGATCTTAGGCGCGCTGTTTCGCTCATCGTCATTTCAGAAGCAGGAGACGGAGCTGGTCATTGTTGTAACACCCTATATCGTGCGACCAGCATCGAATCCGGGCAAGATAAGCGCCCCCACCGACCGTATCGGACCACCCTCGGATGCCGGCCGCACTTTGACAAACACATTGGCAAGTTCGCGGCGAAGCCGCATCCCTCCCCCCACGGCAGTACCCGGCGCGGCCAGCGGTGCGGGCTTCATTATCGAATGAGGATCGAGAATGATCTTACGACAGCTGTGCTGTTTGATCGCTGTTGGCGTAGCCTTAGACGGATGCACAAATCGTGCTTCGATATCTTCTGAGACGCCCGAACAAGCAATCGAAGTGGCGCAGAAGACCAGTGTCTTGTCGCTACAAGGTCTTCGTCGCGCCGAGAGATATCGCCTGCGAGATTTCATTGCGAATGCAAGTCGCGGTCGGCGGGATGCCCTCCATCTCGACGTCACTGGCTCACCCCGGCTCATTGCTCAAGTGGCGCATGAGGCCCGCGCAATGGGCGTTGCCCCTTATAATATTCGCTTGGCTGCCTCACCCGTCGATCTACCCGCCCATTTCGGTGTACGGATCGAGGCAATTATCTACGAAGCACGGCCTCCCGTTTGCCGGCCGATTTCGATCGTCGGCCCCTCAACTGACGATAATTCCTTTGACCCGACGCTGGGCTGCTCGGTCCGGAATAATCTCGGAGTCATGATCAACGATCCTGGCGACTTGCTGGGGAATAGTGCCGTCATGCCAACGCGTGGTGATCGTGCGGTGCGTCCCCTTACCGCTCGTGAGATCTCCACACCGGACAACGGCAGCAGATCGGAAGGTGGAACTCATGACAGGGCTTCACCGGAATCCCCATGAGCGGATCACGAGCCCATACTCGCAGCATGACATGCAGTGTTGGCTGATGTTCTGGTCGCTAGGTTCGCGATAAGGACCAGCCACTTCTGTGATTACTACGCCGCTTTTCGATCAAATTCTGTATTTGACCGGGATCCAGCGGATCAACCTTGCGCGAAAGTTACACCAGGCCGGCAGCAAAGACTGCCTTTGCGACCCGCTCAAAACACGCAATCGGAACGGCCTTCCCCATCGTCGCCTTTTGCATCAACTCACGCGCTAAAACATGGTCCTGGACAACACTCAGATGCAGGGCCCGCGCCTCTTCAAGCAGCCGCGAAGCAAGTTCGCCCTCAGCGCGGCACACCAGCACTGGCACTCCGGTCTCGCCGCGAACGTAGCGCAGCCCGATCACCGTCGCGGGCCCCGTCAATATCAATGTGGCTCGACGAATGCCGGTCGGGGATTCGTTTGCCGCCTCGCGACGGATCCGGCGGTGTTCGCCCTTGATCTGCGGATTGCCCTCCTGTTCCTTGGATTCGCGCTTCGCTTCGCTCTCCGTCATGCGCATGTCGCGCAAAAATAGCCAGCGCTGAATGAGCAGATCAGCCAAGCCGCCGATCAGAAAAGCCCCGGCCGCAATCTCGATCAGGACTTTGAGCTCTTGGAAGACGAAGCCGAAACATCCCATTCCGCAGACAGGCAAGTACACCAACGCCTTCCAGCTTGCGATCACAGTAAGAAGGAGGATTGCGCCCAGGCTGAGCACCTTGATGAGCGACTTACCAAGCTCTACAAGCGATCGCTGAGAGAAAAGCCGCTTCAACCCTTTGATGGGATCCAATTTCTCAAGGCTTGGTTTGAGCGGCTCGAGAGAAAACGTCGGCCCGCCGGTGGCCACGAAACTGGCCAGAATGGCTGCGGCCGCGGCCGCCCCAATAATTGGGACGACGGCCGCCATGGTGAGTTCGATCAATCCGATCAGCGCCTGCGCGACCGCGCCGTTGAAGGGCTGCGCCTGTAGCTTGTCGATGAGCCGCACCGCTTCATGCCATCCATCCTTGATCGAGCCCGCTCTGAGGCATAGACAGCCGAAACCGGCGCAAATGCTGAGCGCGCTCACGAAGTCGCCGCTGCGCGCGAGCTGGCCTTTCTTACGGGCGTCCCGTAGCTTCTTGGCAGTTGGTGGAAGCTTCTTCTCCTCGCTCGAATCGTTCATTTCAAGAACTTCTCGAGCCACTCCAGTACACCGTTGAACTGGGTGATCTCCGCTCCCATGTATTCGATGAGGTAGACGGTGTAGCTGACCATGATGATGCCAAACGCGGCGTTCTTGATGGTCGGGGAAAGGTCGTTCAGCTTGATTTGCGGGGCAAAGCGCCCGAGCAACATGAGCGATGCCTCAATCAGGAGCAGCAGAGCCAGCACGGGCCCCGAGACCAGCAGGGTCGTACGCATGATATGATCGAGAAGCGCTACGAATTCCATTGCCCCTTGCTGGGTGAGGGGTGGTAGTAGCCGATCCACGGGCCAGATCAGATAGCTGCCATAGAGGCACCTGACCATCGTCTGCAGACCTCCAGATAGAACGAAAATCGTAACTGCAGCAGTTCCGAGAAAAAGACCTGTCGCCGAGGCTTGGCTGTGTGTCGCAGGATCGTCCACCTGGCTCGAAATACCGCGCTGGGTGTCGATGATGTCACCAACTGCCTGAATGCTCCATAGTGGTATACTGAGCAGGATGCCGAACAGCAGGCCGATGAATATCTCCTTGAGACCGAGCAGCGCGACTGCGACCATACGAGTGCCCGGATCTAGCATCTGCAGGCTGTCCCTGATATGAGCCAAGCATGGCAGCCCAAGCGCGATCGTCAAGCTTCCGCGGATCATCCCGCTAATGTGCGGCCGCGTGAACACCGGATGCACCAACATAATGCCGAGGGCCCGGGCTGCACCAAGGCCGGCTGCAATAATGAACTCGGTAGCGGTCTGGATCAGAATTTGCGTCTCGGTGAAGGATACATTATGCATTTGAAGTCTGTTGATCGTTCGCCTCGGCCAATCGAACCAGCCACGCTCGCCGCGCCATGATGTTAGAATTCAAGAAGGTCGCAGATAATCCGTCCGTTTCGCTCCAGATCCTGCAAGGTGACGCGCCCATGATGAAGGCAGATCACTTCGGCCCAACTGCCTCCCATGGCTTCCCCCGCGACGAGACATGGCCAGTTTCAAGGATAGCACCAGCCGCCCTCAGGCCCTGCAGGGCCGACAAACCAGGTTCTATTGACCTCTCACGCCGTACGCATCGTTCGAGCGTCTGCCAACCGTCCTAGCCTTCATCGATCTTGACGCCTCGCTTTCCGGTCTCGAGCAGCACTCTTTCGAAGGCGAAATCGTCAAGGCCGCTTGCGATCGAAGTAGCGGTCTTCTGCTCATGCAACTGAGGCTCGCTTTCGATAAGCTGATGGACTATCTCCTCGTGATTCACACGAGCGATGGCGATGGCGGACCTGTGCCGGACACTCGCTCTTGCGTTCCACTTATTAATACCTCGTGAGAGTTGGGAACTCCGCGAAGATCTGCTGGGCTTGTTCGATAAGTGGCGCGCTCAGCACCGGAGAAAACAGAACAAGCACGGCAACCACAACAAGGAGTTTCACGGTAAGCGGCAAGGTTTGATCCTGCAGCTGCGTTGCCGCCTGGATGATGCCGATGCCCAATCCGACGACGAGAGCCGCAATGAGCGGCGGTAGAACCCAAATCATGAAGAGGACGAGCGATCGGCTCAGGTGAGTGAGAATACTGGCCTCATCCATGTTAACCTCCCCGCGTTGCGTAACTTAAGACTAATCCGTGCATGAGGCGCGACCAGCCGTCGATCGTAACGAACAGAAAGAGCTTGAAAGGGACGGAAATCAGCGTTGGTGAAACCATCGACATTCCCATTGCCATCAAGATCGTCGTTACGATCAGGTCGATCGTGATGAATGGAAGATAGAGAAGGAAGCCGATTTCAAAGGCGCGCTTGAGTTCCGATATCAGAAAGGACGGTATCAGAATCACAAAATCATCGGCCGTTGTGTTGCTGCGCATTTCCTCCGACCAGACATGTTCTGTCGACGAGAGGAAGAACGAACGCTGCTCCTCATTGGTGGACTTCTTGAGATGGGCGCGCAGCGGCTCACTCCCCTCCTTGGCAGCGGCCACCCAATCATCGAACGTTTGATATCGACGTTGCGGTTCGGTCAGACGATTGTAGGTCTGCTCAAATACTGGAGCGCCAATGAAGACGGTAAGGATCAACGCAGCGCCATACAGAACGATGTTCGGGGGTATCGACTGTGTCCCGAGCGCGTTACGGACCAGGAAGAGAACAACGGAAACCTTGATGAAGGCGGTCGTTGTGACCACCGCGAACGCGAGCAGGCCAAGGCCGACCGTCACCGCGAGAAGCGCAACGATGCTTGGTTGAATGTCACTCATTGACCGCCAACCTGTCGCGTAACCTGACGGCCAGCTCCTCACCGACACGCACGATGTCGCCGCGCCCGATCAATCGACCGTTCGCAAGAATGTCGACCGGACCATCAAGCGGTCGCCCGAGGTCGAACACATACCCTTCGTTGACGTTTCGCAACGTACCTAACGGTATAGGCCAGCGACCGCATTCGAACACAAGCGTGATCTCAATATTGTCGATGTCGGCTTCCGATGGCGGAACCAGCTGCTGCGCTTGAGGTCGTGGCGTCATATGGGCACACTCTAGAGGATGGGGTTGCAGGCGGAACGGCCCCTGTAGGACCAGTCTGGCGCCGGCCACCTGAGCCGGAGCCCATAGCTTGTCCGCATTGAGGATGACTATGTGCTGAGCGAAGGGAATGATGTCCGGCAGTAGCGCGTCGCCACCCTGTGCTTGACGAAGGAGTGCGATGCTCACACGAAGCGAGCCGATCTCTATCGCGACCGTGACAGGAAACTCCGGAGAAAGCTTGGGCATCTCCAGCGGCAGTTGGCCAAGCAGCTGGGCTAAGATCCCGAATGCAGGGGGAACCCGACGATCGAGAGGCGAGAACAGGAATAGGCGCGCCTTGTCAGTGAGCGGTCCGTAGGCAGTGTCGAATTCTAGATAAGGCCCTTCTGTCCGTGCTTCGTCGATGCGGACAAGTTGTAAATCTCGCGCGAACAAGGCCTCTAGTCGCGTGAGCCACGATTCAAGCGCAAGCTCGAGAAGGAGCGAACGGGTTGGGTCGGAAGGTAGCGTAAGGCCTTGCTGCACCGTCGAAATCAGTGCCTCGGCAAGCCGACACGGCAAAGACAAGATCGCCATGTCGTCCCCGACGCGAACTACGCAGTCAAGCATCGAGACGGCCGATGGCTCTGCATGCCAGACAAGCCGGCTCATGCGCACGAACAGGGGCTTGTCGCCAAGGCGGCTCTGAAGAACCACGCGCGGCGCGGCGACCTCATTGACCCACGAGACGACCTCGTCGGTCAGCGTTAGCGGTGGTTCGAATGGTAACGGTTCGCCCCGAGTATTTGCCGACCCCATTTGTATAGAACCGCGAGCTCGCGCCGAGATCAGTGAATCAGCCATTAGATCGAATCGCCGACCGCCCGCCCAGGCGAGCCGCACTGATAGCGAAGCAAAACCTCATCGTCGGCCTCGATTTCGGCGGCGGACTCCAAACGAGCATTGGTTGTACTGTGAACATCAGATTCAATCTGTTCCCATTTACGGCGCGCCGCTACACGCCTGGTCCACAGAGCCCGCGCGTCCGCCACTTCCGTCTCGGCCTGCTCTCGAGCGACGCAGGCCTCCTCAAGCGCCTGACGTGCCGATGCGATGCCGGCTGCGAGCCGTTCAATGACGAGATGGCGGCGACGATCGAGTTCTGTGACGGACATCGCTTCGATGGATGACAGCTGCAGATAAAGTTCGGCTTCGACGCTTGCGCGATGTTTCTCGGCGCTTGCAAGCGTCTCGGAAGCTCGCTTCACCCTTTCATCGGCGATGCGGCGCTTGCCCTCCATGTTGGACAATTCCCGAAGCGCACTTCGCTCCCTCATGTCCTTCACGAGCCGCAATTTTGCGGCTTCGACGAGATTCAGGCGGTCAGACGCGACATCCACGTGACGGCCTCCTCAAAACTGGACGGTTCATGTTGGCCCTGGCGCAGGAATGCCCGCAGCTCCTCGATTGAGCCGATTGCCCGGTCCGTTAGCGGATCGCTACCCGGCTTGTACTCGCCTACCTTGATCAGGAACTCCGCCTCATTGTAGCGCGAGAGCAGATCGCGGAAGAGGGATGCCGCCCTGCGATGTGGCGCCGAGACGACCGCATCCATGACGCGACTTCGGCTCGACAACACGTCAATGGCGGGAAAATGCTCTCGCGCCGCAAGCGCGCGCGACAGAATGATATGACCATCGAGAATACCGCGCGTCTCTTCGGCGATTGGATCGCCTGTACCGTCACCTTCGACAAGCACGGTATAGAAAGCCGTGATCGAGCCGCGCTCGCCCATACCGGCGCGCTCCAACAGACCGGGCAGTAGCGCAAATACCGAGGGAGGAAAGCCGCGTCTCGTGGGAGGTTCGCCCGCGGCAAGGCCGATTTCGCGCATCGCGCGGCTAAAGCGCGTCAATGAATCCATCATCAAAACGACGCGCAGTCCTTGATCACGAAAATACTCGGCGAGTGCCGTCGCCGTATGGGCGCATTGCGCGCGCTCCATCGGCGAACGGTCGGACGTCTCAACGACAACGATCGTGCGACCGAGCGCCTCTCCAATGTGACGCTCGATGAATTCACGTACCTCACGTCCACGCTCGCCTATTAGCGCGACCACCGTGACGTCGGCGGCAGCTCCCTTTACAATTTGCGACATCAGCGTCGACTTGCCGCAACCGGCGTCTCCATAGATTCCGATTCGCTGGCCTTCCCCACACGTCAGAAGTCCATCCAGCACGCGGATGCCGAGCGGAAACGGCTGCTCGATACCGCGCCGCGTCATTGGATTGGGCGCCGCGCCGCGCAGCGGGCGAGTGTGCGCTGCCTTTACCGGGCCCTTGCCGTCGAGTGGCCGGCCAAAGCTATCGATCACGCGGCCGAGCAAATCGGGACCGACCGATACTTCCTGCATTCGCCCGGTCGGAACCACCTCCGCACGGCTAGATAAACCCACCATGTCGCCGATTGGCGTGAGTAACACGCCGTCCGGAAGCAGCCCGATCACCTCGGCCTCAAGCGACCATCCCGTACCATGATCCTGCAACACGCAAATCTCTCCAACACGAGCCCCTGGTAGCACGGCGTGAAGCAACGTGCCGATTGCCCGTTTGACTCGTCCGCGCACAGCACGCGTATCGATCTGCATTGCCGCAGATCGCAAAGACGATAACGCAGCGTGGACGGATTTTTCTCCAGCTGCACCGTGGTCGCTTGATCGCGACACGGTCACGGTTCGCCCATCCAAGAAGACGAGCCAAGTTCGAGACGCAAGGTGCGCAGCTGCGCGGCAAGCCCCACATCGACATTGCCAAACTCGGTCCACAAAACGCACTGGTCCGGCGTCAGCGCCGGATCCGGATCAATTCTGATTTTGGGCCGTCCATCCGTTCCATCAAACGCTGCGAACTCACGGGTCAGTGCATCGGCACTCAATGGAGACACGTGAAGACATACTTCGGCACCGCCACAACTTCGTTCGATGGCATGACGAACGGTCCTGATCAGCATCTCGCCCGGATCGAAGGAGCCCAGCAAATCGCTCAAGATCTCAATGACGAGCTGTGGCAACTCCCGTTCCAGAACCGCCTTTCGCCGCGCCAACTCAGAAGCTGCGCGGGCGACGATCCGCGCCATTTCGTCCGAGCCTGCCTTCATGCCCTCGGCGTGGCCACGCATACGCTCGCGCTGATAGGCTTTGCTCGCCCAGCTGCGAACCTGCTGTAGATACCGCTCCGCCAGTGCGCGCGTCCGTATTGCATCATACCATATTCCGAGTTCAGCGGCCGGTATGAGTGGACCAAGCGGACGTATCTGGGGCGCTTCTGGCAACGCTGGGTCAGTGACAATCATGCCGCTGGTGTCTCCGTCGCCAGGTGCTGCATCACCAAAGACAGCAATTGGCTTGCGGCGTTGTGGTGTTCGCTGGCAGGGGTCTCCGCGGAGGACCCTACAGGTAGGCGGAGAAGCACGCGGGCGCGGTCGAGCTCTGACGCATCTTCGAGCCAAGCGCCAAGACAGGCATATCCATCATGTTCAATCTGCCGCGAAAGTTGCTCAGGATCGACTATCGGTGTGGTCGCGACGGCGCTGGATAAGTGTCGGATGCCGAAGGCATGTGCTTCAGCTCCGATGTGTCCGACCAGAATCGTGAGATCGCGCTTTGATACCAGCTTCAGGACTGAACGTGCATGCCAGATGCTGCCAGTGAGCAAGGCCACCCGACGCGGATCGTGCCCGACTAGAATGTCCCTCCCCCAGCTACCTCCTTTCGCGGAAAGTTCGCTGCCTAGCAGCAATTCGGCCAATCTTTTCTGCAGCCTGTAAGAATTCTGCAACTTCAGCACGGTTGGAGCCGACAGCAGCGCATCAAGATGTGCGGCAAAACGGCTCGGATGGATCAAGACAGCAAGCTCGCGCAGGCGATCGGAATGCGGGTCGAGTGAATGATTTGGTTCGGCGGACGTCGATACCGACACTGCATTTTACCTATCTCACGTCGGAGGTTAGCTTTTTGCCGACGGCTTGGACCACCGGTATACTCGAAGCTCCACCGAGATTTGTCAGTTTGCGCAATGATTGACCGAGCTGGCGCGCACGTGTGCTCAGCAGCACGTAAGCCACAATGCCGAACCCTGCGCCCACGCCTCCGACACCGATGGCAAGCATGGAGGGCGCTGACAACAACTTGGCCGGCTGGGCCGAAGTCGCGGCAGGCGCAGGCGACAGCTCATGCTGAGCCCGCTCGACTGGCACGAACACAACTGCGACCTTGTCGTAGGAGAGCCCTTCGATGCTGTTGGCCACGAGCATCTTGATTTGCGGCAGCAAAGCCGAGAGCTTCGCATCGGAGCTGTGACGAATGAAGACTGACGCCGAGGATGGTGTCGAATCCTGTCGCAGAAGATCATTCTTCGGCAGAACAACATGGACACGGGCGGAGAGCACCCCATCGATATCGTTGATCGTGCGCGACAATTCTTCGCTTAAGGCGTAGACGTAACGGGCACGTTCCTCAACCGGAGAGGCGACCAAGCCCGATCCCTTGAACACTTCACCGAGATTCTTGTAAGGCTGCCTCGGCAACCCCTGCTCGTTCAGCATCTCGATCGAAAAGGCGAGCTGCTTTTCTTCGACTTGAATCGTGCTCGTCCCATCCTTAGCGACAACACGGACAGCATCGACGCCTTTGCTAAGGAGAAGCGCCAGCATCTCGTTGGCCTCGCGCTCCTGGACTTTAGTGTAGAGATCGGCCTTGCAGCCGGCCAGCAAAAGCACAAGCGGCAGCGCGAGGAAAACATGAAACCACCTTCCCGCCGGCACGTTGCGACCAACCTCTCTTTGCATCGAAATAGCCATCGAGATCGCTCAGCCCGACGATAGCAGCTTGTTCAAGGATGAACTCACTGTGCCGGCACTCTTGGAGATAAGCGAAACCTGAATGACGCTGTTGTAAACATCCCGCAAATTCGACAGCATCACTTCGAAATTATCCACGCCTTCCGGCTTTCCGATGGAATGAACCTGCATTTCGTGAGATCGCATGACGGGCTGCGCGGCCGGCCCAAGCTGGAGACTTTTCGCAGGAATAGGCTCGCCGCCGATCATCGAAGGGATTGCACCCGAGGGAAATGGTTTGCCCTGGTGCAAGACAGATAGATTCTGAAGAATGCGATCGCCGACTGGATTTGCCGGCGCGACGGCACGCTGAAGTTCCACGGCTTGTGGAGCCAAGGCGCCATCGGTCACGGAAGAGGCGACATCTTGATGCAAGGCGACCTGCGCAAGTTTCTGCTGAAACTCGGCCTGCGTCGATGAACAGGCCCTGGAGAGGCATTCGACAAGGCCGGCCGAGATCGGAGTGACGCCAAACATGAAATCATAGCTCTCACGTGATGCGATTAGCCGCTTGTTTGATCGGCCCAGCACCCTAGACAAGAGAGCTGACGAAAAGCTGACGAGCATCGCCAAGATCGTCATCTAAAGATCACGCTTGGTCGCCAGTTTGGACGAAATTTTCGATTTCCAATTTTGGGCGAGTTTCGATGGCTGGTCTCAAGCGCAAATTCCAAGCACACCCACCCGAGCCACGAGGCTACACATCTTGAAGACCATGCTATACGTTTGGGTTTTTATTTCGCTGGGTATCGTTAGGGCGCTCGGCGCTGACCTACCGCTGCCATCGACACCTTATAGCTATACGATCCTGGATCAGGACCTCGCTGCGGCGCTCCAGGAGTTCGGCAACAACTTGAATATTCGGGTCAACGTCAGCGCCGAGGTGAAGGGGAGAATTCGGGGGCGGATGCCGGATCTCACTCCGAGAGCGTTTCTCGACCATTTGACCAATCTCTACAATCTTCAGTGGTACTATGATGGATTGGTGCTGTACGTATCTGACGCGCGCGAGGTGCAAAGCCGCCTGCTCGCCTTGAATCCGATCACTTTCGATGCATTCAGGGCGGCGCTCGATGCACTTAAGATCTCTGATGAGCGCTATATCCTGAAAGCTGCACCGGGTGATGGCCTCGTCCTCGCGTCCGGTCCACCTCGCTTTGTCGCGCTCGTGGACCAGACGCTCAAAGCCCTGGTGGCGGAGGCAGAGGCGCGGCGAAGCCCGATCGTCGAAAAGCCTTCGCACGAGACGGTTTTAATGCTGTTTCGCGGATCCTCAAGCGTGGTGGTTCGTGATGGACGACCAGAGGCGCCTATGTCGCCCACCGGGCCGCATCAAGGTGGCGTCGTCCACGCACCGGGCCCAGATCACTGATGACAAGAGGTGGCCTACGAGAAAATTCAATGCAGCTCTGCATGCTTTGTCAGCTTTTCGAAAGCTGATCCTGCCAGCATGAGAGCCTGCACGAGCGCCGCGATAGACGTCGATATGAGACGATCGAACCGGAAAGGCTGGCAGCATCATTCTTGACGGCAAGTTTAGTTTAGCTCCCCGCGCGCCCCCTCCGAACAACTCTCCCAACCTCGAGCCGGTCTGTGATCTGAAAGGTGGAACAGGATGGACTTTAACGCAATAAGCCGAACAGATGCGAGCCCGGAGCCAAATTCCTCATCGCGCCAATATCCGAGCGACTTTGAACACGAACTGTTAGCGCTGCATGAAGCCGCCGATGTCAGCCAGGACCTGATTTGGCGGGAGCTCGAGGCCGGATCTTCGCACGCCGAACCATCATCAGGCGCCGGCGTCCGCTCGAACTCCCAACAGCCGATTGCGCACTCCCTCGCGAGCGGCTGCGATCGCGGCAAGGATCCAGTTTGGCAGGAGCTTGAACTCGGGCCAATGCGGGGCCGGCCGCCTCAAGCCGGACCATCGCAAGTCGAGCCGTCGCCGCGCGCCGGTGATGCGCCGCCAGAACTCGGAGATTTTGTCCTGAGGGACGGACGTCGCGCCAAGGACTACTGGGTCTTCACTGGCCACACCGCCACGCGATCCCAGATCGACATGCTAGGAAGCGGCCTTGTCATGCCGAGCAAGGCCTTGCCGATGACGACTTTCACTATCCTGGGTGTACCTCACACAGCTGAATGGCGAGAAGATGGGGTGATTCGTCTTAGACCATCACTGGACACTGGCTTTTGGCCTCGAGAGTCGAGCGAAGGTCCGCCGGGCGGCCAAACGTAGATGATAAGGAATAAACGCTGAAGCATTTCAGCTTGGTAGCGCTCGAGGCCACCGTCGACCTCCACTCAACATGCTCGACGATGGCAATAATATCGTGGAATTGCACCGGCAAACAGTATCTGGTCGCATGACTTCGCCGCGGCAATGGAGCAGATGCAGATAGCCTTGTGGCGGAGACGCAGGCGTCGCAACGCGATTAAGTCCGGCATGGGATGTCGGCGGTCCGAGCTTGTCGCGCAAATCGCCGAACGCGACCATTACAGGATAGCAGCCGCGAGTTCTTGATTCCGCCAATGTGCCGCGTCAGGACACGATCAAGCATGACGAGACTAAGGTACGTATTGTGCGCCATAGCCGTCGGCTACTTCTCTTTCATTGGCTCGTTGCGAATTCTTCTGAGAGCCGTCAGCTTCTCGAAAGCTAATCCCTCCTATCATAACAGCGTGAATAGCTAGACGGCGATGTGCCGATATGATTGTAGCGGAACCAAGCGCTCGGGACGTGCTGAGCAACCGCAAGGGCTCTTGGACTCCGCCTATCGATCTTCTTGCTCGTTGTCCGGCGCGATTTCCCGCTGCGCCATCGACCGGCTTGTGGTGCAATCTCACATCAGAGGAAGTATAATGTCAGTCAACAACCTACCGCTAACCGCTTGCTCAACGGTGACTTTGTCCGGGCTTGCTCCGGGCCTCCCGTCAGCCGGGGAGCTTTCAAGCTTCGAGGCGATTCTGGCCGGTTGCTCCTTGAAAGATAAGACGGGCGATCACTCCGTACCGCAGGATACGGAGGCGGCAGAGTCAGCCAAGCAACTGGCGGAGGAGCTCACGCAGGAAACGCGAAATATCTTGCCGCCAGACCTCAGGGCAGCATTGGATGGATTTGGGCAAGCTCCACCGCCCGCGCCCGCTGCGGGCAGCATTGGAATTGCGGCGGCGCCGGTACCCAGCTCAAGGATTACATGGAACAGCGGAACTCTGACTGATACGGAGTTGCAGATTGTGTCGGTGTTGAACCGTCACAAAGACAAGTGCCCGCTGGATTGGAAATCGCTTGGAGATTTGGCCAATGATCCCTCCACACCGCCGGATCTCAAGGCGGCGATCGAAGCACTGCAGCAGGACCCGGAACTCTTCTATGCGATAGGATCGCAAGGCGACGGCCGCTGCGGTGGCAAGATCAAGGCAGATGACCTCTCCAGCTTCTCCGATCATCACGCACAGGTAGCCGCATTCCAGGACCAGCAGGCGCGACGCTACGAGCACAACTACATTCCATCCGACGGCACCGGAAGCGGTCAGCCATCGGTTATGAGCGAAAACGATGCATTGCGCGAACTTTATCGGTATTCGGACAACCTGCCCAAGAACCTGAGCCTTGCGGATTTCAAGCAGATCGTCGACGGCGAGGCCAAAACCGGCAAATGTCCGCCGCAGGTTGTCGCAGCCGCGCAATACTTCCTCGATCATCCCAACGAATGGAAACAGTTGTATGGTGGCTCGATAGATAAAGTCCATAAGGAGGACTTCCTGCAGGTTGCTTCATCGTCGATGAACCTCTCGCAGACCGAGCTGGATACGTTGAACACGATCAACAAGAATCAAGCCGCTTTCTTCGGAAAGGGCGACCTGACGCGGGACAAGCTCGCCAGCATGGTCGATGACAAGAGCCTGGCTCCCGAGGTACGACAGGCGGCCTCACAGCTGCTGTCGGATCCTCTGTTGTTCGGGCTCCTGAACAATTCGATCACAGGCTACAAGACCCACCATAAGGTCTTTGACTTCGGCGGCGGTCATACGGTCGATTCCGGCAACATCAGCAATAACGACTTCACCCACTTCTTCAGCAACATGTCGGCTGCCAACCGCACGCCCCATCACTTGAAGACGCATGTCGCCAAAACGGCTGCCGATCAGTCCGCTGTCGCAGACATGATGATTGGCGTGGAGGATCAGCCCGATATCAAGTCTCCCAAGAAGAACGGGGGCGCCTTCATGCACGTGCTTGACGATGTGCTCAAGGTGGGCTCGAAGGTGATCGACTGGGCCGCAACGGCGGTTGGTGTACTTGGCGTCATTCCAGGCTTGGGTGAATTGGCCGATCTGGCGTCAATGGTGCTCGAGAGCGAGGCGCAAGCAGCCAATCTTCTGCACACAGCCATCACGGGCGGCAACTTGAAACAAGCGCTGGAAGAAGCCGGCCTCAGTCTTGCGGCTCAGGCGGTGGGCTGTATAGCCGGCCCTGAGGTCAAACTGGCCATGCGCGAAGGCTTGGTGAAACAGGCCATTCAAGAAGCGGCGACAGCCGGCATCAACCTGCCGGTTTCGATGGCGCAGTCCTACGCGGAAAATTATTTGAACGACCTGAAGGCTCGCATCGAGTCCGAGCGGACGCAAGCCGGCAGTGTTTACAGCTAGTCGGAGCGGCACACCGTCGTCTCGAATGATGGCAAGATCATAATCTAGGCGAGCTTGCGTGGTCTTCGCGCAGTCGGGTCCCCTGCCGATCAGCAGGCCCCGCAAGCTTGCCGGCGAATTCGCGACCGCGAGGTCCAGCACTCGTTTCATCGGTTCCCGCCTCGCAATCTGTCTTTCGGCGCACCGACACACGACCAGCGTCAAGTCGGCCCGTCGTTGCCGAACCTTAATCGCGCGCCATCCGGCTCTCGTCAGCAACTCTGAAGTTGTCGAGACCGCAATCACCGGCGGAAGACGCGGATGGAGATCGAATGCCACGGTTACAATGTGAGATGGAGAGCCCGTTCTGCAGTTCGTGCAGACCGGGAACAGGCCGGAGACTGCCTCACGAGAGTCGGCGCCGGCTCGACACCACGCGAAATCGGACTGATCGCGATCGTCGTGAAGAGCGACGATTTGTCATTGGCTCGCTCCATTTTTTTGATTCGTCAGCTTGTCGAAAGCTAATGCTTCCACAATGAGGTCAGCAGAGAGAGTTGCCTCCACTGGCTTAACTGGAACGAGATAGGAGAACCCGATGCGGATTACGAACGCACGCGGCGGTGGGCACGTTGATACCGACGTGCATGCGAATCGTGGCGGCAAAGACCGTGCACGGGCGGATGGCAATCATCGCCAATCGCCGGGTGCAGGTAGCCCGGTCGATAGCGTGGCCAATCCAGCCGATAACTCGCAGGATGCGGCAATGCGTCAAGCGTTTAACGTCGCCCTCGGCTCCATCGCCACCCAAATGTTAGGTAGTCAGATGAGCCGTTTTGACGATGTAATGGCTGAGACTGCCGAGGATTCCTGACGTCGAGCGTTGCGGCGTCAGCGAAGAGGAGCCGCAAATGGCGGTAACACCCTACAAATAGGAGAAACAATATGCCTAACGTTGGTGCGTCTCATACCTCGACTGCAGGTGGGGCAGCTGGCACTATCACTTCCGCGGCTGGTTCCGCGGCTGCTGAAGCCGCAGGAGAAGCGGCCTTCAATCGGCAACTCGCGGCCCTGACCGCCACCAGCACGAAGGCTGCGGAGAGGGACGTGGAAGTGCGCGTCGTTTCAACAGAGCTTTCAACCGTCAAGAAGGTCGCCGACGAGCGGGTTCAGTAATAGTTGAAGTGGGACGACGCCGTCGTCCCACTTTTCCCAGGTGCGCAATCTGCGAACTCGGGTTGAGTCGTACGGCGTTGCCGTGCGGCTCTGTTCGCTGTTCAGGAGGCCGGCCGTGAATGAACAGAATCGCCCCCGTTTCGAAGTGCTGTCGGGACCGTATTGCGGACTTACGGGCACAGCAGAGGCCGGACCAACCCTGATTGGCAGCGGCCTCGATGCGGATTTTGTATTTGTCGAGCAAGGTCTCGAACGGCATCACCTGCGCGTCACTCCACATTGCAATGCCATCGAGATCGAGGCTCTTGCCAGCGAAATCCGGGTTGATGGAGGTGAGAACATTGCACCGAACGAGCGCGTTGTTGTCCCTCTTCCCGCCGTCATTCACGCCGGCGCGATGTCCATTCGTTGGTCGATGGAAGACTCTCAACCGGTCCGCCGTACCGACCGCTGGCGTGTGTCGATCGTCGCGCTCGCCTTGGTCCTGCTCAGCTCCATTACGGCCGGCACAATCTCAAGACTTTTCGTTCGTACCGACAGCGCTGCGTCACCCAGCTCCGGCTCCTCCCCTGCCGCGGCAGTTGCGCCACGATCGGCGCTTAACGCAGCTGATGCTCCGACCACGGTTGCAGCGGCCGAACGGCTGCAAGAGGAAGTTGATAGAGCGGGCCTTCTCAACATCAAAGTGGGTTCTGGGACGGGCGTTGTCACCGCCAATGGCACCCTTGCGCCCGCCTCTCTTGCGAAATGGGAGGAAGTCCAGAAATGGTTCGATCGCCAGAGCAATGGCGCTTATACGCTTGTCAATGCAGTAGCCGTCAGGGAGGAAAAGACGCCGTCGTCCATTGCTGTCCAAGCTGTTTGGCGCGGAAGCGACCCTTATCTCGTCATTTCTGGTCAAAAGTATTTCGTCGGCGCGCTGTTGAATAATGGATGGACAGTCAATGGGATCGAAGAAGGGCGTGTGCTGCTGAGCCGGAATGGCCAAGTTGCTATTCTGCCTTATTAACGTTGCAGCCCCATAGATAAGGAAACTGTCATGACGAGGCTGCCCAACCATTCTATCGAGCCTGGCGCCTCCTTTCGCCCGCCCAATGTCGACGATCATGGACCTTCCATTACCCCGCTCATTCCTCGAGCAAAGAGCCTCGAGATCGCAAACACGGATGGGAATGGAGGCACGAGCCGCTCGTCGGCTTTTGGGGATTCCTACACACGAGAGCTCCCTGCTGAAGCTACGATCGAGAGCGAACTAGCGCTCGACCCGATCGATCCAGTTTCGCGCATCAATCCTAGCGGTACCCCCGCTCAGCTCGGTGAGGTCGCGCGTAGCGCGGAACTGACTTGCCTCAATGGCCCCACTCTCGCTGGCAACCTGCTCGCCTTCGTCACGCCCCGCCTACGTCATTGCGATGTTTTGCGCCCAGAGAAACACGGCCCTCTTCTCGAACGTTTGGCCGATGCGCTATCGAACGCGCCAGAGGATGCGGCCTCACGCGAGGGGATAGCCGTTCTGCAGCTGGAGCTGCGAAGGTTGATCCTGCTCCGCCAGAATAACAACGGCTTGATCAAAGGTTAGCAATGTCCAATTCGGATGGACTGCAACAGCTTCCACCTGGTCGACCGCCAAACGTTCCAAAACCCGGTGAGGCCGTGCTGATCTCCGGGCCGGAGCGTGATTTACTCTGCGCACTTGCCTATGTCCATCTTGCGTGTGGGCAGAGTGCACAGAGCTTAGCCTTGTTGCGCATCGTCGCTCACGAACATTCTCGGGATATCGACCTGCTACGCATGCTGGCCTACGCTCTCATCTCGGAGCGACAGGGTCACGAGGCACTGGCCGTTTTGGACAGGCTTGACACACTTGACGACCAGCCGTCTTCGCGACTGCCTTTGATGCTATTGCGCAGTCACGCCCTGCGTCAGGCTGGCCGCATGGCTGAGGCGCAATCCACCTTCAAACGCTATGTCTCGTTGCGGGCCAGCAGAGCTCCAATCAAACAACAATAAGGCTCATCATGGCCAACGTCTTACGCAGTCTCATCATGCGCGCGCCGGCACACCCGGATTTGATGGTCGCGTTGATGCTTCTTCTGGCGATCGGAATGATGATCATGCCGATCCCCATCGTCGTGATCGACATGTTGATCGGCTTCAACCTGGGCTTTGCCATACTGCTGCTCATGGTCGCGCTGTATCTCAACACCCCACTTGACTTCTCGTCCCTGCCGGGCGTCATCCTGATCTCAACCGTCTTTCGCTTGGCTCTCACCGTCGCAACGACGCGGCTGATTCTCGCTGAGGGCGACGCCGGCAGCATCATCCAGACGTTCGGCGATTTCGTCATATCAGGCAACATCGCGGTCGGAATCGTCATATTCCTAATCGTGACCATGGTGCAGTTCATGGTTCTTGCCAAAGGTGCCGAACGGGTCGCAGAGGTGTCGGCACGTTTCACGTTGGACGCGCTGCCCGGCAAGCAGATGGCGATAGACGCGGAGCTGCGCAACGGTCATATCGATCAACACGAAGCTCGCAGCCGGCGCGCCGTACTCGAGCGAGAAAGCCAACTTCACGGCGCTATGGACGGCGCCATGAAATTCGTGAAAGGCGACGCCATCGCCGGGCTCATAGTCATCTGCATCAATATGCTCGGAGGCATCTCGATCGCTATACTCTCCAAGGGCATGTCCCTTGAAGAGGCGCTGCATCAATATACGATCTTGACAATAGGTGATGCGCTCATCTCGCAGATTCCCGCTCTTCTGTTGTCAATTACGGCCGCAACTATCGTCACCCGTGTCAACGGTCCTTCCAAACTCAATCTTGGCGCCGATATCGTCAGCCAGCTGACGGCCAGCACACAAGCGCTTCGATTGGCTGCCTGCGTCCTGGTTGTGATGGGGCTCGTCCCTGGTTTCCCTTTGCCTCCGTTCGCCATGCTGGCCACGCTCTTTGCTGCGGCAAGCTTCGTCAAGGTCGGCATACCCGGCAGCAAGACCGCCGCCAAGCCGGGCACCGGCACCAGCGGTTCGGCTCCGGCTCAGGCCCAAGCTCAGAAGCAGACCGTGCCTGCAGAGGCGCTTCCAATCACGCTGGTCCTCGCCCCGAATCTGATCCATGCAATCGACAAAGACGAGCTTGAGCAAAGCATCGGGCAGATTTCGGCAACGGTCTCCTCAGATCTTGGCATCACGGTTCCACGCATCCCCACCCAAGTCGACCAACACTTAAATGAATCGCAATTCCGGGTCGACGTCGAGGGAGTGCCGGTTGAAGGTGATTTCGTTGACCCGACGCAACTCGTGCTTAACGATGACGCGGCGAACATCGAGTTGAGCGGCATCCCCTTTCGGCAAGATCCCGAGACGAATCGAATCTGGATCGAACAAGGTCATGCGACGGCTCTCAAAGCCGCCGGAATCGGACATCACCGCCCGAGCGACGTCATCGCCTTGCGCGTCCACGCGACATTGACACGCTACGCACAGCGTTTGGTGGGCATTCAGGAGACGCGTCAACTGCTGGGCCGGATGGAGCAGGAGTATGCTGATCTGGTAAAGGAAGTGCTGCGCACAACACCGGTACCCCGGATCGCTGACGTCCTACGCCGCCTATTGGACGAGGGGATTCCCATTCGCAATACCCGCCTGGTCCTGGAGGCGTTGGCAGAATGGAGTGAACGGGAGCAGAACGCCGTGCTGCTCGCCGAATATGTTCGCTCCGGTCTGAAACGACAAATCTGTCATCGCTATGCAAACGCCCACCGCGTGGTGGCCGCCTTCATCATCGAACGTGAGACCGAGGAGATCGTGCGTGGCGCGGTGCGCGATACTGCAGTCGGTCCCTACCTGGTGTTAGAGGATTGGCAGAGCGAGAAGCTGCTTTCACAATTCCGCCAGATCCATTCCAGCATCGCACGGAGCAAGAGCCGGCTGGTCGTTCTTGGTTCAATGGATATCCGGCGCTTCGTGCGCGGCTTTCTTACCCGCAACGCGATCGATCTGCCTGTTCTGTCCTACCAGGATCTCGCCTCGGATTTCACCGTCCAGCCAATTGGATCGGTCAAGCTCACGGCTGCCAAGGACAGCGCCTCATCAGGAAAGATTCGTGACCCGATCCCCGCCGCCAGTTAACAGTGCACAGTAGTCGTAAAGAGATCGCATGAGCCCGGATAAGATAAAGGATTGGCTGCACTTATGCTCGTTGCGCCCTCGGCTGTGTTCAGCGCTCCTCACCTCACTTGCCATCGTACTGCTCGGAGGCTGCACCAGCATCAATAATCCAGGCCCCTCTCCAGAGACGTCAGCACGAGAGCCGTTGAACACCAAGGAGATTGACCCTGCTACGCGAGAACGCATCGCGACCGCCCTTGGTCGAGATGCCGACGAGGACGCCTTGCGAGATTCATTAAAGCAGCAACCGGGTAATGTTGATGCGGCGATTCCGCTTGCGCGCGCCTTGCTGGCGCACAAGCGTCCCGATGAAGCGCTCGAGGTGCTCGACAATGTCTTGCGGGCGGTCCCCGGTGATCTACGCGCCCTGAATGCGAAGGGAGTTGCTCTCGACAGTGAGGGTCGTCATCGTGAGGCGCAGGCCCTCTATCGGCAAGCTCTCGCAGCCGAGCCCGCAAATCCGATCTTACGCAACAATCTGAGGCTATCGCTCGCACTTGATGGGACGGCCGAAACCAGCCGCGCTAGCCAACCACCGCGGACGAGCGAGCCACAATGAGCCCGGGCGGTCGCAGTAGAGGCCTCAGGCGGTTCTCACATGCTAACGTATCCTCGTCATCTTGTCGTCAGCTTGGCTGAATATCTACGTGCTCCAGGGCTTGAGCGGCACACACTCAACGTCAAGTCATTTTCCGAAAGGAATACGCACCGACATGTATGGCCGTATCAACGGCTCATCCAACATCCAATCCAGCCATTCTCCCAACTCCGATAATGCCGAGGACCAGAGCTTTACCGGCATGCTAGAGGGCATGCACATAGCAGCGCGTGGCTCTCACGCCAGTTCATCTTCGGCAGCTTCACGGCCGTATTCCCTGGTTTCCGATCCGCCTGGGGTAGAGCTCTCACAATCTTCATTTGCGGCGAAAGTGAAAGACTTCTATGGCGACGAGATACAGGATATCGCCGCAAGACCGCAGAGCTACTCGCGTTCAGTGTCGTTGAAAGCCGAACGCGCAGCGGACGTCGCTTACAACCACGGCCGAACGGACTCTGATTCGAAGGACGCACGATATTTCAGCTACCAGTTAGGCAACACGAGTGTTGGACTTCTTCGCACGGAGGGCATCGCAGATGATATGAGCGATGTGTTCGAAGGAGAACAATGGCAGCAGCAATTTCCAGGACGGATCGCCACATCCGTTGTAAGTTTTCAGGTCACTCACCCGCTTGTGGACAACGCAGGCGATATTCTGCTGGAACACCTCCTTCGGCGTGACGGCGAGCGACCATTGCTGCTCTCTCATCCTATCAACGAACAAGCGAAAGCCCGCACGGCAGCATTGGGTTTTGGTGATGTGGGTCACTCGATGATGGCGCTTGACCCGACCCGCCACGGCGACGAGTGGACCAAGAACAGCGAAGGCAAATGGCAGCGAAAAGACAAACCGCCGTTATATCTGTCGACAATCGACGATGGCGAACGCAATGCTCATCACGCCAGCCCCGCGCGTGCACCAGCTCACGCGCCGGAATGGGACGATGACTTGATGTAAGCGAGCGGGCGGACTGCGAAAACGAAAATGGGTCATGCGCCAGACGGAACCGGATATGACAACGGACCGTAACACCGCATTTGGGCGGCGCAGGGCCACTGATGCTGTGGGCATGAGTTCCGGCAAACTCCCGCTTTGTGAATGTCTGAGAACGTCCGGTGGCTATACGTTCTCAAGCGCCAACCATGGCGCGCCTGGTCCAAGCTGAGAGACCATCTTGGGGCGGCTCGCCGGGGCTCGTCACGCGCGACCGTTCGCCGGTGGGCGCCGTTGCTGTTTCAAGCTCTCGAGCGCGCGACGCCGCGCTCATGGGTCTCGGGCATCGGACTTCCTGCAAGCTGGGGTCCAGGCCGCGGCATCGCGCGTCACTGCCCCGAGATGCCAGCAGATTCGCAAAAGGCGATATGTGGGGAGGACCTCGAGCAGACCGCCCATATGATGACGATGCAACCCTACCTGCGCTATGACAGGCATTTCTTCATAAAATGCTGATCCGTAACGTCGTGCCGAAACCGCAGCTCTACATACTGCCGACACGACTCTTACAAGGTAGGTGCCTTGCACGACCTCCTGCCACATATCCTCGGATCTCACGCTCGGCCCGAGAGTGCCGCCACTGGCAGAGCCCCGCAACGCCGCAGCCCATTGTTGACACGCTTGTTGCCGGCCGTCGTCCATTTTACGCGGCTTACGTTCCGGATGGCCTCACGAATTCTCACTCAAGGACGTCATCGTCAGGTTCGCGTGGTTAGCGACATCGCTTCCCGGCAGCCGCAACGAGATCTCAGTTCGCCAACTTTGGGTTTTCAGTCAATCATCCGATTGCTGGGCACCACGCCGGGCCGGGTGACGAGAGCGGATGGAATTGCAATCCATCTGGCGAACCGCGCCAGATTTCCGATTATGCAACCGCCGCTCAGTGACATGCGCACGCGGTCCGCCATCGCCAACCGCCCATGCGCGTCTGCAACACGATAGATCGGATCTATCCGCTTCTTGATCGCAGTTCGCCGCTGGCAGCTAGCCGTACACAGTTGGCGTCGCTCCGGTTATCTCCGTGACAGCTCCACAACCTGACGCAACGTCAGATTCAACTCGTTTCGCTGGCCAGCACTCCAAGGTGCGGATCGTGATGCGATTGACTTTCATCTCCACGCCCGCCCCTTGCGAGGCGCTGTACTGAACATTCGCACATAGCTCGACATCAACATTGGCGCCGACAGCTCCGTTCTGATCTTTTGTCGCTCGTTGTGTGCGCCGTCATGTCAGCTTGGCAATAAAGCTGTCTATCACTCACTTGGCTCTGCATCATACATTCGAGCGTCCCTCGTTCTGCCATGTTCGCAGCCAAAGCACACGCTTGCCGCAGACGCATGTCGCGTCCGCGATGGTGAGTGTCGCAGGAGAGTTCTATGGTGAAGCCAGTTGTGATCGTGGTTGGTGCAGACAAGGGTGGCGTCGGCAAGACGACAGTGTCCAGAACGCTTCTGGACTACTTCAGCGCCAATAGTGTGCAGACACGCGCATTCGACACGGAATCACCTCGAGGAACATTGAAGCGCTTCTATCCGGATATCACCGAGATCGTCGACATGACGACGACTTCGGATCAGATGAAGATCTTTGATACTCTCAATTCGGGAATCTCCGTCACGGTGATTGATGCTCGGGCTGGCCTGCTATCCTCAGCGCTCGGCTCGCTACGCGACATCGGCTTTCTGGATGCAGCACGGTCGGGCCAGATCACTTTCGCTGTATTCCACATCCTCGGACCGTCCATCGCTTCGCTTGACGAAATCGCCGAGACTGCATCCTTCATGGCCGGCGCAAAATATTTTCTGGTAAAGAACTTCATCAATGATACGCAGTTCTTCCAGTGGGACCAATCCACCTACAATTCGTATTTCCAGCGTATCAAGTATGCAACAGAGCTGACCATCCCCAAGCTCAACGAGATGGCCTACGAGCAGGTCGAAGTGGCCGCAGTCCCGTTCGTGGACTTCATCGCGAACAAGGCGCGGAACGACGAGCCTGCGAACTACTCCTTCGTGCTACGCGGCTATGTCCGGCATTGGCTCGCAAATGTCTGGAGTGAATACGACCGCATCAGCTTGACAGAATTGGCTGGCGCCAAATCAGTGACCCGCGGCGGCGAGAAATAGACGCATAGTTGGCGAGTCAAGGGCAGCCCAGGTACGACACTCGACTGATATTGCTGGCGATGTTAGCAACACCCGTCTACATCATCTGCTCTCCGAGCCCTCAGGTCGGCAAAACCCTTGTCGCTCGCCTCGTGAGCGAGTTCTTGTTGCTGAAGAACGGCGCGGCGCTCTCCTTCGACGTCAATTTGAAGGAGCCATCATTGCTGGATTACTTGCCAAGGATCACCGAGACAGCGGACGTGATCGACACTTACGGCAAGATGCAGCTAGTGGACCCGCTGATCATCCATGATCGGGTGGCCAAGGTGATTGATCTCGGTTTCCATGCCTTCGACGAGTTCTTCAAGATGTGCGATGAGATCGGGTTCATGAAGGAGACGGCGCGCCAGTATGTCGCGCCGATCATCCTGTTCGTCGCAGGCGCCGATCGTATCTCCTGGCGGAGTTATGAAATGCTGCGGCGACAGATTCCGCCAGGGAATCTGGTCACCGTTCATAATGAATTCGTGCTGCGCGGCGGATTGCCTGAGAACATGAATGACGGACGCGTGCTCCACATCCCCGCGCTACCGATATTTCTAAAGACCTACATCGATCGACTGAATTTCTCTTTTACCGGATATCTGCGCAACGAGAGAGATTGGTCAACCGAGCTGCATCAATGGATCCGACGGAACTACACGATGCTTCGGGACTTGGAACTGAGCCTGATCATGCAACGGCGGCACTGAGTTCGTGCCCGCTGTCCATTCTGAGGTTCGGCCGGATTGCTGTATTCAATGCGCAGCTTCACCGGCGCTGTCGACGCCTACGTTCGCAACATGCCTGGCACAGTCGGCTTGTCGAGCTCGGCGCGCATTGCGCGTTATGATAGCGGCATCAATTCTCGTCAAGGCCGGTCCGGCCGCCGCTCTGATCTTCTGATAGTCGCCAAGTGATCGGGCCGAGCAGACCCAGCTAGCGTATGGCTCCAGTTCAGTGGATACCGACCACTGCACTTGTTTCACTGTAGTTGACGCGCATCGCGAGCGATGAACTCCAGCACCGACCGCGCCCCGTGGATCTCTCGAGAGACACGCTTTAGGATCCGGATCGTCGATTCATCCGTTGCGATCAGCCCCGCTCTTTCGCAAGCAAGCCCAAAATGATGCATCACCTGTTTATCGGTGGGCGCAATGCGGTTCTGCAATGAGATCGTCGTCAATGACGAGAGCATATGCTCGACCACGTCGTTCTCAGCCTGGATCAAGGGTTGCTTTCTTTTAAGCATTGGCTCGGCCTTGGGGAATCTGCGTACCATGGACGGATCCGCGAGAGCTATGCTGCGTGCGGCTTCCGTGTTTTGACGTCTTCGCACCATGTGGGTCGGCGATTGCTTGCGAAAGACCGCTTATGTCTGTCGCCGAATCGAGCGCGTGATCTAATCGCTTCTCTCCAATGCAATTCGCTACGGTTTGACGCTGTATGACCTGGAGCTCCGTGGTGATATCCACTATGGCAGACTGGCGCGCGACCTCTTCGGGCCATTGGCTAAAAGCGTTGATCAACCTCTCGGCTTCGAGCCGCGTAAAATCAAAGAGCCCGATACCACGGCGATTGATCTCATCGGCAGCCGCGATTGCGGCTTGGCGAGACGCCACCTGCTCCGGCCATCTGCTGAGACCCATCACGAGCCCCCTCAGGTCTTGAGGAGTAAAACCCGGCAGTCCTGTCTCAGGGTTGGCGCGCCGGAGGACCTCGCCCGCAAGCGCGACGACCGCTTGGCCGCACGGCGGATTCTCTGGCCAGTTGCTGAAGCCGTTCACCAAGAGCGCCAATCCCTGACGGGTAAAATCACCTAGCCGAGGGGACCGGCGCAGGATCTCTCGAGCGAGCGCGGCGGCGGCCTGACGAGAGACCACCTCGTCCGGCCATTTGCTGAAGCCGTTCACCAGGTTTGCCAATCCTTGATGAGTATGATCCGGAAGTTGGCTGTCGCGGCAAAGGACCTCACCTGCGCTCGCGATGGTGGCCCTGCGACAGACTTCATCTTCAGGCCATTTGCTGAAGCCATTCACCAGGTTCGCAAGGCCTTGCTGAGTGTAGCCACGCAGTTGGGCGGCACTACGAAGCAGCTCCTGCGCGATCGCGACTGTCGCTTGACGAGCGCCTAGCTCATCTGGCCACTTGCTGAAGCCATTCACCAGGTTTGCCAAATCCTGCTGGCTGAAACTATCAAACCATTTGGCACGCCGAACGACCTCATGCGCGATTGCAACCGCGGCTTGACCACACGCCGGTTCTTCCGGCCACTTGCTGAAACCGTTCACCAGGATGGACAATCCTTGGGGGGCAAACTCCGGCAACTGCGCGGCGCGGCGCTGGACCTCACGGGCAAGCACGACCGCGGCTTGGCATAACGCTGGCTCTCCTGGCCATTTGCAAAAGCCGTTCACCAGGTTTGCCATTCCCTGCTGCGTAAAATCAGCGAGCCGGCCGCGGCCGCCCGCGCGGGAAGTGATCTCACCGGCGATCGCAAGGGTGGCCTCGCGAAAGGCCGCCTCTTCCGGCCATTTGCAAAATCCATTTACCAGTGCTGCCAGGCTCAAATTGTTCAATTCCCGAAGTGACCTGCTCTCATCGCGACAGAACTTGGCAATTCTGATTGCTCCGTTGCGGCATTCCGCTCTTCTGGGATGGCGCCCGAATGACGATGCAAAAATCGACAGCGCCCTGATCCCGACTTTCCTGATCAGGGTGTCATCGAATCGCGATAACTGGGCAGCTATCCTTTCGCATGCCTCCATGCCTGGCTGACCACCGGCCCTTCGGCTAACGGCATTGCACGTCGTGGCGTAGCCCCACGATTTTCTCGCACGGATGGTTTCCTCGAAGCATGTCATGAATCTACGCTGAAACTCCGCAGCAGCCTTCTGCAAGAACACTGCCTGTTCGGTCATCCGCAACTGCTTGTCGTGGCTGACCACCGCAGTCGAGAATTCCGCGATGTTGCGAGCCCGTTCAATCTCACTCAGCGCGGCATCGAGCTTCGTTTGCGCGAACATCAGACCTCCCGTACTTCCCCCACGAGCGCCCTCGTGGCTATGCGAGCGATGCGCCCCATCGGCGCCCAAGAGTGGAGACGAACTGCCTCGTGCCAAGCCTCCCGTCACTGATCGATCGGGCCGACCTGATCGCGAGCGCGGCTGCAGCCTTCACGAAAGCGTTTCAGTGGTCACGCCATTCGATCGTTCTGTGCCACATGGCGCGAGGCTCCTCGTTAGGACCAATCAACTGCTGGCGTGTCAGCTTTTCCTGACGCTCGGTGGACCTGGGGTTAACCAACAGCCCCTCCCACCGAGAGAACTGAGGATGAGCAAGCTGCTCGAGTTTGAGTGCCAATGCATCATGATCCCTGCGCGGCATAGCCTCGTTCATCGCCTTTCGAACCTACAACCTGACGCGACGTAAGGTTCAAGCGGTAAACTGGCCTATGCAGAGAGCGGCGTACACCTGACCGAAACGCTCAGCCGGGTATCACAGCGCGGGTTTGTGGCATGGCCCGCCATGGAGGAAGGCCGCCTGCTCGCGCCACCTGAGGTATCGAGCACGGTCGGTTCGTTCTGTTGATTGGTTCGAGCGCGATTGGCGTGTTCCAATTGGACGCAGATGCGGAGATAGCCTATTCCGTGACGTTGATGAGCGCACGCACCCCGCTCGTTGACCGAAGAGGCGATTGCCGCGCCCGGAACTCGGCGTGCGACCGGGCGCGGTCTGGATCGCCGCGAGCGGACGCGCCGGTCGCGCTAGCGCCATCGGCGGTCGCATCGTCACAACGGCTTGCGAACTGCTGCTCTCGTCTAGGCGCAGATCCGAGCACCCGCCGATGAACAAGGTCGGCCACGCTCATGTCAATACTGGCAGCGTCGAGACGAGATCAGGACCCGGCCGGTTCGACCCCGGACCGACCGCCGGCTTCGACCAAGAAGCCATTCCAGCCCTCCCATCAGCTGAGGCGAGACAGCCCGACCATGGCTCGTGATCAACCGCTGATATCTTCGCAGTCGATCCCGGCACGAGCACATCGTCCTTGTGGACTCGGCCCCAGAGAGACGAGCGTATCCCGCATCACGTTTGATTCGCCCGTCTAGAAAGAACTTCTCTCATGCGCGCCCACCAAGCTTGGTAGGAGCGCGCATGAATTCTGCACCGTAGATGACCATAACGCAGGGAAACCTCTCGACCTGCGGCAAATTCCAACACATGCGCAGTGACAAGATGATAATCGATTGATGAGGGCCTTCGTGCACACCATGCCTTCGCTCTCCTGACCACCTAAGCAATCTGCGACAGGCTCTCCTCAGCGACTTAATCGAATTGAACATCGCTTCGTGGGACGGCTGCCTAAGATTGGGAGATTGGACGGGTTTCTTGGCGACTTGAAAGTCGGGTCAGCTTGCGTGATGACGTCAATTGACGACAGATTGAGCGAGATAAGATCGGTAAGGAACAGCATTTGGCGTTGTCGTCGGTTGCTCGAAGCCGAGTTGCCGGACGCGGAACGACACGCCCTTGAAAAGCGCCTGCTTGAGCAACATTCTACTTTTGAGCGACTCTTGGCGACAACATTTCCTCTGACGCTGCGGTTCTGACGTCAATCGAGGCACGTGTCGTTAGAACATCAATAAGTGACGAGGATCGGGCACATTGTCGAAGAACACATCTTGGCCGAGACGCGAGCAAACTCGTCTCCTCCCGCTTCCTACCCGATTGATCATCCTCGATTCACTCAGCGTGATGAAGACTTTCGTGGAGCATCGGTTCGGAAATTCATTCCGTCACCGTTTCCGAAGCGACCGCTTCGATGGTTTCTCACGACGGATCACACGCGACGCTGCCTTCTTGTGGACGCCGCCTCGTTTCGCGCTTTCCTTTCGTTCCGTCGCGACCGGAATGGCGCGACGGCATTCAGCACGCAAGGTTTTGAAGTTATCTCTGAGACAGAACATAACGACATCCGTATCCTGACGTCCAGTAAAGTGGCCACAAAAGCGCGTCAAATCCAACCTGCAAGACGACAATGCGTCCTCTGCTTCTACCGCTCGAGCACGTGCGTGTTCCGTGTACAAAGCCGTTATTGTCGCCACGACCGCGATAGCCGTCGCAAAGCGAGGTCCTTTATAGATCCAACCAGTGCGCGACCCTTGGTTCACGGCATCTCTCTTGACCCGCACGTCCTCTAGGATCGTTTGAATGCGCAACATCACCCGTCTACCGGAGAACAGGTGGAAGCTGCCAAAGCGGCGAGGCAGGGAACGCGATGTTTGCGACCAGGCGGCGCTCCCAAGGCGCTTGCTGATCATCGTTCTCGAGACGGCCACAACCTCGCGGCTGAGACTGGCTTCGCTTGCTGTTGAACAGCGCCACGAATCGAGATCGGGACGTCTCGATTTGTGCGGCTTGATACATGGCCGGTCTCGAACGTCCTGCGTAACTATAGTTGATGATTCTACGGCCAACCGATGACCTGGGAGCCCCGAGGGCCGAAGGGAATGATCCACGCGGCGATGCTGGATGAGGAACCTCAGAGCTAGAGCGACGTCAAACCGCGCACCGCTCGCTCCTCTCGCACGCGCGCGTCCAAGACGTTGGTGACGAAGTAGCCGCAGAAGGAAAACGAAGCCATTTACGGCCACGCAATCGACCCGTCATGCGATTTCAGTGACCTCGCAAGCTTGGCTACCTTCGTCCGCAAAGACGAGCACGCGGGCCAGCCAAGATGGGGCCTGATCCTGGTACGCCGTCGCTGCACAGCGGTAAAGCGAAGGCACCCCGGTTTGACCCCGAATGGGCCCTGCTCAGGCCGCAAACGCTGGGACGTTACCCGCGCGGGGCGTAAGCGACGCAAGGAGCATGCAGCGGCCTCGGGCAGAGCGAGACTGAAGTCTTTGGACATTCGCAACGTTTGTTATCCATCGTGAGGCTTCGGGGCCGTCGCCTTGTACTTCAGATCGTACGACCTGACGCTACGTGCGATTCAAGCCCTTTAAACGTCGGGCGCGAAAATATGTCCTGCGTTGCACATGTCGAGGCCCGGCGCGAGCATGCAGCATGGCGGTCGCCGATGCCGACGACCTGGCCGCCCCGCGCACAACCGACTGTCGAAGGTTGTGCGCAGGGGTTGTTGCCAATGCCGACAGAGCGACAGCACAATTCGAGCGACTTGCTTGCGGCAGGGCTGTCGCACTCGGGATTCAAGGCCAAATGGATGGCAGACCGCAAGCTCGCGCCAATCGCCGCGCGGCGAGCTAACCAGGCGGCTGGCTCGCGGAATCGGGAACGATTTGCGGCTGCTGGCTTGCGTGATCGCGAGCAGCGCACCCTACAAATGCAGGAGAAATGGAAAGGCCGTTGCCCATCTGCCGCGTCGATCTCCGAAAAGGTCATGACTGTAATGACGATGGATGGATCGACGGCCCTTGCCCTTGGAGGACCGCTTCAGAGCGCAAGCCCTCGGTCTGTGAGCACCTTGCGCAGGAGATCGCCCTTGATCTCGCAAGCGAGCTTGCTGCTGATCTCGGCTCCAAGCTCCCGCTCGGCATCCTGCAACCAGGACGTGGAAGAGGATGCCTGGGTGTCTGCGGTCATCTGAAGCGCGGCGAGGCTTTGGGCCAAGCGAGCCTTGAATTCATTTTCTACTGCATCGGCGAGCCGCTTCTCCATCGCTTCGTAGTCTTCAGGCGCGATACGGCTCGCGACCGTCGCCCAAGGTTGCCAGCGCGTTGCCAGATAATCGGCGAATCCTGTTTTCTCCTGGTTCCGCACGAATGTCTCAGCCACAGCAACGTCGTTCTGATCGACGTGCGAGACGGCCAAGAAGCGCATGTCGGGGGCGATGTGCCACAATTCCAGCGGGTCACGCAGTTGATTCTGGTAAGCAAGGTAGACTTCGATCTCGTCGACGTCGGAGTCCGGATCGGCGCGGCGGAGCGACTTGACCTTGTCGCGCGCGATGCCGTCCAGCGTCTCCAGCCGGAACATGACACGGCCGTGCTGGAGCAGCTCCTCGAGCCGCCCGTCATAGACCCCGTCCTCGACATCAACGTTCAGACGGGCGGTCCGCATGCCATTCCAAGTCAAAGTGATGCGATCTTCGCAACTCGTGCTCGCGTCGAGGGCGAGCTGGAAGTACTGCTCGCGCAATCGCGGCCTGATCGCAGCTTGCCTCAGGTCATCGCGCACCGCCTGCCGGAACGTCTCATTGTCGTAGTTCACGGTACCTCTCAGCCTGTCCAGAAAGTGTACGTATTGCTGGGCGCCCGGCTCTTGGGCGAAGCCCTGCCAGGCGGCCACCATCTTCGGCTCACCAACGAGCCAGTCCGCGACAACATCGGACAAGGAGCGCAGCTGAACTTGTGCCCCCCCTTCATCCTCTGTAAAAAACACCTGCGGGCCAGCGTAGTCCCCAGCCTGCCGTGCCGTCACCAGGTTGGCCTGCACCTCCTCGGGCAGCGGATTATCCTCCAGGTTGATGCTGGACTCTCGACCTAGCCGGGCCAGGAGGGGCTCGGGCACGCTGGTCAACTGGTTATTGCTGGCATCAAGCCATAGGAGCTCGGACGGGACAGTCTCGGGCAAGCTGGTTAGCCGATTGTGGCTGGCGCTGAGCCACTCGAGCGCAGCCGGAAGAGGATCGGGAAGATCGGCCAGCTGATTATAGTCGACGTTCAAGCGCTCGAGCCCGGCTGGAAGGGCGGGCAGGCTGGTCAGATGGTTGCCGCTGGCATCGAGCTCCTGAAGGGTTGGTGGAAGGTCGGGCAGATCGGTTAGCCGATTGCTGTTGACGTTCAGGCGGCGGAGCCCGGGCGGCAGCTCAGCGGGCAGGCTGGTTAGCCGATTGCTGATGGCGTAAAGCCGCCGGAGTGCGGCAGGAAGGTCGGGCAGACTGGATAGGCGGTTGCCGCTGGCATAGAGCCGCTGGAGACCGGCCGGAAGAGGATGGGGTAAAGTGGTCAATTGGTTGTCGTCAAGGTTCAGGCGGCGGAGGCCGGCCGGGAGAGCAGCCGCCAAGGTGGTCAGGGACAATGACGACAAATCCAGCGCTTCATCGATATCGCCCGCCTCTTCCCAAGCTCTCGTTCGCCTCGTCGCCTCCGGCCCGTTCGTGTTCTCGCCCTGCCCCTCTTCGGCAGCAACCCCGTTCTCCGCAAGCTGATTGCGCGACGATACGCTCGGAGCCGAAGCTTCGCGAGGAGTCTGATCGGCGGCAGACGCCCTCGCCAGTGTCATGGCTTCGCCCCATCGCTCCCTCGGTTCGGAAGTTTCACCAGTTTCCGACGTTTCGGAAGTCGTGCGAGCGCCCCGCTCGGCCCGTCCTGCGTCCATAGATCCAACCTCTTCTGTCACCAATCAAGGGAATGCGTCAGACCGGCACTTTTCAAAGCCTGAGTCGTCACGACGGACGAACATCACCTGAATGACAAAGCGGAGATCAAGGACCGCCGTTGCCAACCAAGAGTGCTGAACGCCCGCCCAAGGTCGTGAGCGGATCAAGCCGGAGCTGCCATTCCGGGTAGAGAGGTCTTCAACTGCCAGGTTTAGCTGTCGACCAGCTGACGCACGATGCACCATTGCGCCAGGCCCATTTCGCCGTCAGCATGGCACCCGGCAAGCGCAAACGAGGCGACGCCGTTGACGCGAGTGTTCGAGCGCAATGCACGGAGCCGTTCACGAACCTCGTCGTCGCCGTTTCCGTCGCCACAACCGTGGGGCTAACCGCAACTCGTCCGTTATCCGACGGCTCCGCCTGGCGAGATCCTGCGCTCCGATATCGACAGCGACCGAGGCTAGGCGGTAGGTGCCGCCGATCAGGCGGATGACCTCGTCTGCTCCGACATTTCGCTGATAGTCGCAGCGGTTCGACGCGATGGACGGGCTGCCTATGATCAAGCCGGTCTCCGCATCGGTGCACATGACACTTATCGCTGCCGTTGGGTCCGCTGCCTCCACGAGTGTGATGTCGCAGTCCCGATAGGGGGATTTGGGGGCGCTGATGCGCAGCGAAGCGATAGCCATGGCCAGTCCTATGTGCCAGCACGAGCGAGTGAGGCGCGAATTTTGTTCGCTCTCAGACAAGGCCTGCCGGCGTGCTGCTCGATGAAATCAGGAAATCGTTCGGGAGTTTGCGCTTGGGCGCACGGTGCTCACTCTTGGCGCGGTGGTCGCCAAAGTCGTGCGAGGAGGTCGATCGTGATGCTCATGAAGCATAGATGCCTGAAATCTCTGAAAGGCCCGTCCAAGAGATCACTAAACTTCTAGCTAAGGGGTCAATGCCATCACAGTAGCCGTCGGGCGACGCATTTCCCTCGTGTCGCTCGATCGATGAGATCGAGATCGTACGCATTCCAACAATGTCGGCTTATGCCCCACGGTAGGCGTCTCGGTCGTAACATCGCCAGACGAACTCATCCTTGACAGTTCGACGCAGAGCCGTCCGACCATCTCGCCCATCCGCGATATGCAGTTGGAGGACAGCAACGTCGAAGACCCGAGCATAACGCGCAGCCATTCGAGAGTACGGCGCTGAGCCACCTGTCCTCGTTTCGATTGGCGCGAAGACGGTGCGGCACAACATTGCTTGAGCGGCACGAAGCTTGCTGGGATGGGGCGCAAGGTGCTGCGGCGGCAAGAGCGGTTGCAGTACCAGCTTCTGGAGTCGCGATGAGCCTGCTCAATTGATCCCAATCGATGCAACTCTGACGCAGCCTGTGCACGCAGATGCGCTGGCAATAAACCGTACTTTGGCGATAGGCACGCAGTCCGCGTGGCCAGCCGACGTCATTGCGGCACGTTGCAAAAACGCAGGGCGCGAGGCCGCCTTTGACTTAATCACGACCCGCGGGCAATGCGGCCAGGCCCCGCAAGCGGTGCTGCGTCCGATCGGACCGGTCGAGCATCGTCCCACAAGTGCGGAAACCCGGTTCAGCTGTATGATCGGCCGGCACGCGTTGCGGCGCTCGACTGCGGCCTTCGTGAACGGCACGGAACTATTCAAAGCGTCCCCTATCGTACAGCTGTCGACCTGCAATGCTGCGGCCGCGCCTTATGGCATCGCCGTGATGCAGACGTCACGCTGGAGCGAAACGAACTGGCTCGTTGGCGGCACGCTGATCTTGCTGCTTGCGGTCATCCTGCTCGTTGCCTTGATCGAAATTTGCAGTATGAGCGCCGACAAGTGAGAGCAGCAAAACCAGGCTGTATCGAAGTTGCGTTCAACGGCTCTCGCGGGCGCATCCCGCTTGATGCGCAGTTTAGCGTACCGGCCAAGGGTATAACCGCGATCGTCGGCCAGCCAGGTTGCGGCAAGAAGACTGTCGCGCGCTGCATCGCCGGCTTTACGCGCCTGCCGGCCGGCTTCTGTGCGCTCGATGGTGAAGTGTGGCAGGACGAGGCCAGGTTCCGCCCGCCGCATCTGCGCCCCGTCGCCTATGTTGCCCAGCGCCCGATCCTGTTTTCGCAGCTGTCCGTCAGACGCAACTTGCTTTACGCCGCCGCCAAGTCCACACCAACCAAGGTTGACTGCAATGAAGTGGTCGAACTGCTTGGCCTGGCGTCGCTGCTTGACCGCTCGGCCTCAACTCTTTCGGGCGGCGAACGGCAACGTGTCGCGATAGGCTCCGCCTTGTTGTCAAAACCCCGGCTCCTCGTGGTGGAGGATTTGCTCGCCGCGCAAAATCGAGAGATTCTTCCATTCCTTGAGCGGTTGCACGAAAATCCCACATTGCCAATGATCTATCTCAGCCATCATACGGCCGATATAGAACATTTTGCCGATCATCTGGTCATGATGGAACATGGAATCGTGACCGCTGCTGGCCCGTTACAGGCCTTGCAAAGCGATCCTGCCCTGCCACTTGCCTCGCGCCGCGATGCCGCAGTCAGTCTTGACGCTGTCGTCAGCGGCTACGACGGACGATATGGACTAATCATCCTGCGCCTCAAAGGCGCGCGCCTGTTGGTGCCCGGGACGCCGCTTGCGCCAGGCACCCGGCGACGGCTGCGCATTGCGGCCTGTGACGTCAGCGTCGCGCGCGAGGCGCCGCGCGCAAGCTCGATCCTCAATATCATTCCGGCACGCATCAACGCCTCGATACCGTTCGACGCGGCTGAGGTCACGTTGGTGCTCGCGCTCGAAATTGGAGGCTCAGCCGCCCAGATTCTGGCACGCATTCCGCGTCGATCCTTCGATGGCCTGGGGCTCTCCGACGGGATGGACGTCTTCGCCGAAGTCGCGCGCTTCTTGCCGGTCGCTGCCTTCGACCCGTCACCGCGCGCCGTGGCGGCTGCGACGCGGGCGAATGAGCAACAATAGGATCAAACCATGACCACCGCACTCGGCGAGATCGATCCAAATTTCTTGGCCGCCATTCTCTACCGGCCCGAAGACCACGTCGATGCCCTGCTCGCCGACTTTGCTCAGGATCTCGCTCATCAAGGCGCAAGAGTCGGCGGGATTGTCCAACGATACGTCGAGAACGCAAACGGCACGACGATCATGCTCGCGGTCGACATTGCAACAGGACGCGAGATTTCGATCTGTCAATCCCTGGGGACAGGAGCGACCTCCTGCAAGCTCGATACGAGTGGACTTGCCGAAGCCGCAAGCGTCGTATCCCGGGCGATCAACGAGAACGTCGATCTTGTCGTGATCAACAAATTCTCCAGCCAGGAGGCATTGGGCCGGGGCCTGCGCACCGAATTTTCTGATGCGATCGTGCATGGCTTGCCACTTCTTACGGCCGTCCCCGCAAAATGCCTTGCTGACTGGCGGGCTTTCACCGGGGACGCCTTCACGACGCTTGCGTGCGAGCGCCAATGCATGGCGCGATGGTGGAACCGTGTCGACAAGCACTTGGCGGCCATCCGCGTACACAATTCCATCCACAGCCATCTGGGAACGATCATACCCGACAGGCTGATCACGGTCCCGACGCGATCGACGACGGCGGATCCCCGACGATCCGGCCGATTCACTCGTCATCTGCGGAAGCAGCCTTAAACTCTTTCATTCATCACGTGACGAGTTGTATTTACGGGCGCGCTGTTCAGCGCGGGCCCGGCAAAACCGGCTGTGTTGGGTTCCGCCCTGTCAAGCCCCACGACCGCGTCAGCACTCGACTTAGACGGACGCATCGCTTCGACTCCTGGCTCAAAGGCGTCCGCGACCGCAACTCGTCTTGATCCGGGTGAAGGCAGTTCTAAGCCAAACTGGGGTTCCAACGCCCATGATGCGCCTTCCTTGCCGCACCGTCGACAATTGCATCTTGCGAACAAATGGCATGTCGCTTGCTTCGCCGATGCTTCAGGATCCCTGCGGAGCAATTTTAGTGAGGACAAGCATGCTCGGAATTGGTTGTAAGTTGCCACCGTTCGAAATCACCGGCGTGAAGCCCGGGTTTCACGCGCACGAAGAAGAAGGACAGAGCGCGTTCGAGACGCTGACTGAAAAGAGCTTCCCGGGGAAATGGAAGATCATCTTCTTCTATCCCAAGGACTTCACCTTCGTCTGCCCGACCGAGATCGCCGAGTTTGCTCGGCTGTCCAAAGACTTCGCCGATCGTGAGGCGGTCGTGCTCGGTGGCTCGACGGACAATGAGTTCTGCAAGCTGGCCTGGCGGCGCGCGCACGAGGACCTGCGCAATTTGCCTATCTGGCAGTTTGCCGACGCCAAGGGAGCGCTTGTCGACGGCCTCGGCGTGCGTTCGCCAGACGGTGTCGCCTATCGCTACACCTTTATCGCTGACCCCGACAACACCATCCAGCACGTCTATGCAACGAACCTCAATGTCGGCCGTAGCCCTAAGGACACGTTACGCGTTTTGGACGCGCTGCAAACCGACGAGCTCTGTCCCTGCAACCGCGAGATCGGTGGCGAAACCTTGAAAGTTGCTTGAGGCGGCATGTCATCGATCGAGCAACTGAAAGAGAAAATCCCTGACTTCGCCAAGGATGTCCGGCTCAACCTGGCGTCCTTGGTGGCCGATGAGACGCTGTCACCGCAGCGCCAGTATGGACTGCTGCTGGCGAGCGCGATCGCCACTCGTCATCCGGCCGTGATCGCCGCGATGGAGTCGGCCGCGGCCGCCGTGATGCGGCCAGAGGCGATCACCGCGGCAAAATCCGCAGCCTGCGTGATGGCGATGAACAACGTCTACTACCGCTTCGTGCACCTGGCTTCCAACCCGGAATACAAGACGATGGCGGCGAGGCTGCGTATGAACGTGATCGGCAATCCCGGGGTAGACAAATCCGATTTCGAGCTGTGGTCGCTGGCGGTTTCGGCGATCAACGGCTGCGGCGCCTGTATCGACGCCCACGAGAAGGCGCTGCGGGCAGCAGGCGTCAGTTCCGAAGCAATTCAGACGGCGGTGCGCTTTGCCGCCGTCGTGCAGTCAGTTGCGGTTGCGATCGAAGCGGCCGGGCCCGAGCTGCCTGCCGCGACGGGTGATCGGCCCTCCCCAGCTATTCGTGGCGCCGGAGTGAAAGGCAGATAGGCAAGGCTCGACTTGCAAGAGCGCTCCACCATTCGAGCCCTGCTCGAACTCTCGCCTTCCGCGCATGAGCCCGGTCAGGCCGAATGGGTGCGTCGGTGACTACCGTTCGAGACGGAGATCACTCCGCCGTTTCGTGCACCTTTCAGCCGAATTTGAATAGCACCCCATATCCGCCGCGCGGATAGTTCCATTCGATGTCGCCAGTCGGTTCGGCGATCACGCGGCAGGTACCGCATTCAATGCAGCCGTCGACCGCGACTTCGACCTGGCCCTTGTCGTTGAGTTCGTAGCAGCGCGCGGGGCAGGCTTTCAAAAGTGCAAGCAGCTGCAGCGACGGCGTCGTGTGCCGGCGGACCTTGACGTGCGGGCGACCGACATCGACGAGATAGCGATTGTAGTATAGCTTGTCCTCGACGCGCACCGACTGCTCGGCATTCATGTTCCAGTCTCCTTTGTCCAGCTTCGACATTGCTCGTCAGCGCCACGCGCGAGCAAAACGGACGGCATCTCCGAACAGGCCTGTCCAGGACCGCGCCCTGACGAAGGATTTGATTGTCACTTTCTCCTTATCGACCTTCGGCGTACCATCGACGCGCACGAAGTTCTGCATTGCCCGGGAGACGAGCTGCGGATAGGTGAGAAAGAAGCTTTGCGAATTGGTATGCATCAGCCGCGGCAAATCCTTGTACTTCTTGAGATCCTTGATCACGAAGGACTCGTCCAGCATTTTCTTGTAGAGCGACAGATTTTTTGCGGTCATGCCATCGCGGCGTGATTTCACCTGAGAAATCGCTTCGGCCGCGATGCGGCCTGAGGTCATCGCGAGGTTGGAGCCTTCGCGATGAACCGCGTTGTTGAATTGCGCGGCGTCGCCCACCACCACCCAGCCCTCTCCGTAGAGCTGCGGGATTGCCCTATATCCGCCTTCGGGAATGAGATGCGCGGAATATTCCTTGACCTCGGAGCCTGCGATCAACGATGCCACGGACGGATGCTTCTTGAAGTGATCCAACAGCCCGTAGGGTGTCTCGCCGGTCCGCTGGAAGTCGGCGACAAGACAGCCAATGCCGAGCGAAATAGACTCCTTGTTGGCATAGATAAAGCCCATCCCGGTCATGCCGCGGGAAATGGTTCCCGCCGCCTCGATCACGACGCCTTCGTCGTCCTTGAGATTGAAACGAGCCTCGATCGTCTCGCGTGGCAAAAAGTGCATTTCCTTCACCGCGAGTGCCACTTTGTCGGGTGTCGGCCGCGCACGCAAGCCCGCGCGCGTCCCGAGCAGGCCATTGACGCCTTCCGCCAGCACAACGACGTCGGCTTGGATTTCACCGTCACGGCGATCCGTCCGAACACCTCTGACTTTCCCGTAATTGTCTCGTACAAGCTCGGTGGCCGTGGTCTCATACAGAACGGTCGCGCCAGCCTCCCGCACTTTCGACGAGAACCATTTGTCGAACTGCGCGCGGATGATGGTGTAGCGGTTTGGCCGCTCCTCGTTGAAGTCTTCGGAGCGGTAATGCATGCCGACGTGGGACCGATCGTCCATCATCCAAAACCGCTGCTCGACCAAATGACGTTCGAGCGGCGCGTCCTCGCGAAAGTCGGGTATCAGCTTTTCCATCATATCGGCATAGAGGATCGCGCCCTGGACGTTCTTCGATCCGGCATATTCGCCGCGCTCGAGCTGCAGGACCTTCATCCCGCGTTCGGCCATGGTCAGCGCCGCAGCGTTTCCAGCCATGCCGGCCCCGACAACGATCGCATCGAATTTCTCCTGGATCATGACAATCTCCTCTAGCTTGCGATCCGGGCGCGCGACTGTGGCAAAAGCCGCGCTCGAAATGCCGCCGTCAACGACGGTAACAACTGCATGGCGTCATTGACGATCGCGATATGGGCAAAATCGAAGATCGGGGCGTTCTTGTCGGTATTGATCGCGACGATCAGATCGGCGCCCTCCACGCCGACCCTGTGCTGGATCGCGCCGGAAATGCCGGCAGCGATATAGAGCTTTGGTCGGATGGTCTTGCCGGTTTGGCCGATCTGGCGCTCAGACTGAACCCAACCCTTCTGGACCAGAGGGCGCGAGCAACCATATTCGGCGCCAAGCACGCCTGCGAGTTGGCGCACCAGCTCGAAGTTCTCCGACGATCCAAGCCCTAGGCCGCCGGCAACCACGACATCGGCATAAGCGAGCTTGGATGTTTCGGAATCGCGATCTGGGATGAACGACAGCACCTTGGTGACAATATTGTCTTCAATGAGACCGAGCGGATGGATGATGATGCGGGCTGCATCGCGCATCACGCGCTCGGGCATCGGCATGACGCGCGGGCGGACCGTTGCCATCTGCGGCCTGTAATTCAACGTATAGATCGTGCAAAGCAGCGAACCGCCAAAGGTCGGGCGCGTGGCCGCAAGCGAACCATCGGCATCGACTTCGAGGGCAGTGCAATCGGCGGTGAGCCCGGTCAATAGCGTGGTCGCGACAGAACCCGCAAGGTCGCGGCCGAGGGTGGTCGCTCCCAACAGCAAGATCTCGGGCTTATAGGTGTTGACGAGATCGGTCAGCGCTTTGGTATAGGATTCATTGCGATACTCCGCCAGCACACTATCGGAGACGAGATAACTCAGGTCGGCGCCGTAGCAGAAGGCTTCAAGGGCGGCGTTGCGCGTGGTCTCCCCTTCCGGACCGATGACAACGGCGGCGAGATCGACATTCAGCCTGTCGGCGAGCCGTCGGCCGGCGCCCATGAGCTCCCAGGAGACGGGATGCACTTGACCGCGCTCCTGCTCGACGAAGACCCAGACATGCTTGTAGGCCTTGAAATGCTCCGGCAATTCTTTTTTGGCTGCTGCGCGACCGCCTGCGGCCGGCATCGCGGCTTGAGTGACTTTGCTCATATCTATGAATTCCCCTCAGAACCTGCGCACCTGCGCCATACGATTAGTCTTCCTGCCGGGTCGCCCCCGAAGATGGACCTGATCAGCATCTGACAGCTTCTCGGCAGTCTGCATGCGGCCTGTCTTCCCGGTGCAGGTGCGGTGAGTAAGGAGGCGCTTGACGATGGCGGCCGTACCGCGCGGATCGTAGTTCGAGCTTTTCTCGACGGCACACCTGCCCACTCCGTTTCACGACGAGCGTCACCGCTGGCACCGCGTCGCCCCTGCAACCGCGTCGAATCTGGCCGGTCACGTCCGGCACGGTCGGCCAGGCAAGTGCGCCTTGCGCGAGATGCTTGCATCCCGGCCGCGGCACAGCGCGCCGCATACGACGTGGCGAGCCATGTGACGTTGCTGCTGAGCCCCTTGTGACGTTCGTGCGTGGCGCCCGACGAGCAAGCCGTCTGCGGCCGATTCCCTCGGCATTTGATGCTGTTGGTCAAGCGCTGGACGCGGGACCGCGCCGAACCGAGGACCGACTTGATATAAACGACGTTATGCATATTTTCTCCAGATGTTGCGCGGGTGCAGGAACGACCTATTGGCCACCACCTTCCGGCCAAGCCCGGCCTCGACCGCGTCAAGGGCGATTTCGAACGCAAGCTTTGGTCCGCAAACTGATGCGGCGCGAGCGGCGAGCAGTGAAAGAAACGTCATTGATCTTCCTTAACTCTCTTCGTCGACAAGTCTGTAGCGTCGGCGCCGACAACAGACTGCTGGACAGCAAGCGCCATACCAGTTGCGAGGCCGTCGAAAATCATATGTCAAAGCAACCGCTTGAGACTGATTGGACGGCGTAGCCACAAACGCCGACACGACGACTCCGGACATCGGTTCGGAATGTGACAGCACCGCGTTTGCATTTCGCTGCGCAGCCGATCCGGATGAAAGCGAAGACGACGTAATGCGCCGAAACAACGCCCATTGAGGGCAGCGACGTGATGCTCAGGACTACTTCAGTGCACTCAGCGGCACGAATGCCGCCGGCTTCTTGGGTTCGGCGACTGCATCCTTCAAAACCTTGAAGACCCGCTGCTCGATCGGCGATGACGCCATAAAATCGGCGTAGGCCCGCTCCAGCATCGCCTTGCAACGCGCCGTCACCTCCGCCTCCGCGACCCCAGCGAATTGTTCCTTGGCGAGATATTGCCCCATGCGCCTTAAGACATGCAGGCGCGCGACATTGAGGATCTTGGGGTCGTAGGGAACGCCAAGCAGTGCGAAAAAGTCTTCCGCCGAGGAGGCTTTGTCGAGTCGATCCAGGATGCTGCCTGTTGCCTGTGCGCCGTTCATCGAAAAATCTCCGTCGGGTTGGGCCGCCGGTGGCTCGTTGAAATCCGGCAAAGCCTGATGCTCTCGATACAGTCGCTCCTCGCGCAGGCGCTAGATATCGCTCGACCACGCCTGTAAACGTTCGAATAGATGGACCGGAATGGCGATGACATCGCCGGCAGGAGTCGGGATCAGCTGACAGTAACGCTCGAGGTGAGCAGGCCGGAAATGACCGCCTTGCGGCCGCAGGCATGTCAGAAGATCGCGCACAGTGGCGTCGCGTTGAGCATGCGCGATGGCCGGAGAATTTGCATTGACCCGCGCCTTTGCCGCCCGTCGAGGGAGGGATCCTCTCGACGTCGGTGCCGAGTACGACGCAGCCTTTCGAGGCTCGGCGGCACCTGTCGGTTGCCTTGGCCCGTGGACCGCCACAGGACCAAAAGCTCTGGAGTCCACGGAGCGCGCCGCGCAACCACGGGCGGACGGCTGCACTATTTTCGCCGATCAACGAGATCGAAGACTGTGCTCGGCGTGCGGCGGCTTTTTCGAAGCGTTCGCAAGCGACAATGCTGGACATCGCCGCCTCAAGGGTGTTCGCAGACGTCGCGCCAGATGGAAATCACCGTCTCGCGCTGAACCGGCAGTTTGTGCGCGATGGCATGCTTTTGCACGCGCGAAAGTATCTGCCTTGCTTGATCGGCGTTGGCTGCAAGCTGCAATTCGTCGAGCAGCAAGGTGATTGCCGAAAGCCCGGAATGCTTTCCGATCGCAAAGCGGTTGGAGCGACCGAACAGGTGGGGATCAAGCGACTGATAGGTGCGTTGATCCTTCAACAGGCCATCGACATGAATACCTGATTCATGAGTGAACACGTGCTCACCTACGATCGCCTTATTCAGCGGAATCGTACGTGCCGCCGCGGCCGCGACCACGGTCGCGACGTTCTCGAGTTCCGACAGAATGATGCCGGTCTCGACTCCGTAGAGCTGTTGAAGTGCCACCGCGACTTCCTCCAGCGGGGCATTTCCGGCCCGCTCGCCCAGTCCGATGACGGTCACCGAGGCATGGCTCGCGCCGCCCTTGATGGCTGCAAGCGTATTTGCGGTCGCAAGCCCGAGATCATCGTGGCCGTGAAATTCGAGCTCAAGATTCGCGGCCGCGCGTAGCTCCCCGACCAGGGCATAGGTGGAATCGGGATCGAGCACACTGAGCGTATCGGCAATGCGAAATCGCCGCGCACCCGCGGCTTCTGCGGCTGCGATCAACCGCTTGAGAAATTCGATATCGGCGCGGGAGGCGTCCTCTCCGCCGACCGCGACCTCGAGCCCCCGCTCACGGGCGTAACCCACCACCTGCTTCACCCGCTCCAGGGCCAGCTGGCGACTGCCGCCGATCTTGGCGGCGATCTGCACATCGGAGGCCGGGATCGACATATTGACCATGGACAGCTTTGCCTCGATCGCCGCGTCGACATCGGCTTCACGCATCCGGCACCAGCCAATCGTGGTCAGCGGAAGAGCCGCCTCGACAATGGTACGGATGGCAGCAATCTCCTCACCGCCCATGGCGGGCGTTCCCGCCTCGAGCTCCGTGACTCCTGCCCGCGCCAGCGCCTGCGCGATCGCGAGCTTCTCGTCCGCGCTGAACGCAACGCCAGGCGCCTGTTCGCCGTCGCGCAGAGTCGTGTCATTGAGCACGATCGGCGTGGCCCGCGTCATCTCGGACCAGGAAGGTTTGGCAGTGGCAGCGATCACGACAGCTCCTTACCGTGTTTGATCAAGCAGCGTTTCAGCAACCGCCATGCCACGCCGCCCTCTCCTCAAGTCATTGACAACTCAACCCTTTCGTAGCGAGCCGAGTGTCGCAAACGCGACAGCGTTGCAATGTCGACGCCTCAATTCAATTCTTGTCACGCTGAGCTCGAGCTAACCCGGCTTGCGTGGATGGAGAAATCGCCTGGAACACCAGACTTGTGCGTGTCCTAAGTGGGCTTGAGATCAGGGAGCCGCCCGCAGCAAAACGTCGCGTCGGCGTTCGGCCATCCGGCTCTCGCCGCTTTCATCGCCAAAGCAGACACTGAAGTCGTTGCATTGTGTGCATACCGGCGTCGTGCACATCAGGAGGCCATCATCTTCGCACAGCATGCGATAGAAGAAGCGCTTCCATCGCATATTGTTGATATTGCGCGCGGCGAGCGGCGCGAAATGGCGGCTGAGGAGCCGAGAGAGCTCGCCACGATTGCGCAATCCAAGATCCTCCCACAGGTGGTTTGGCTCTATGGCGCGGCGCGCGATCATTGCAGCGAGCCAGCGGCCGATATCTCCGTTCGTCGATCGTTGCGCGAGCAGAAGGTCACGCACCATTGCGATCTCGTCGGCCCCGTCGCACTCAAAGTTCGAGATCGGCTCCTCGACTTCGATCTGGATTGACGGGAAGTATTGATCGAGCACGGCAGCAAGTTCATGGCACGATAGGCCAGCCTTCTCGGCAAGTAGACCACCATCCATCGTGGCAACCGACAGAATCGATGCCAGCACATGACGATCGAAATCTCTGTCGCTGGTAATGTCGGCGTCTGCGGACGCCACTCCAGTGAGCAGGCGGTAGGCGGCCATTCCCGTATGAAGGTCCTCGCTCGCGTCGGCCGTCCCGCCGGCCGAGAACGGAAGCGTTTGCGTTTCGAACATGATGGTTTCTCCGCAGCGGTCAAACATGCCCCGCCGCGTCCTCATCCCGGAGGCGGGTCTTCCACCAGAATGCCGATCTCCCGGGGATGGGGGTTCGGGAGACCGGCATCCGCTCGCGTGCCCTTACGAGGCCACGAGTCGCAGCCTTTTACGAGGCCGCGAGTTCGGCGGCGGTCTTGCCGATGATGGATTCGTCAACCGGCTTCATAATGCCGTGCTCCATCAGCATATCCTCGAGCTCGTCCATCGAGATTGGAGTCGGGATGATGCCTTTACCGCCATTGTTGTGGACCCTGGTCGCGAGGTTGCGATAATGATCGGCCTGCTTGGAATCGGGCGCATACTCCAGCACCGTCATGCGGCGCAATTCCGCGTGCTGTACGATGTTGTCGCGCGGTACGAAATAGATCAGCGTGGTTCCCAGCTTCTTGGCCAGCGCCTCTGCCAACTCCAGCTCCTTATCGGTCTGTCGTTCGTTGCAGACCAGCCCCCCGAGCCGCACACCGCCGGAATTGGCATATTTGAGGATGCCTTTGGAGATGTTGTTGGCGGCGTACATCGCCATCATCTCACCGGACATCACGATATAGATTTCTTGTGCCTTGTTTTCGCGGATCGGCATCGCAAAGCCGCCACAGACGACGTCGCCGAGCACATCGTAGGACACGTAGTCGATGCCCTCATAGGCACCGTTCTCCTCCAGGAAGTTGATCGAGGTAATGACGCCGCGCCCCGCGCAGCCCACACCTGGCTCTGGTCCACCTGACTCGACGCAGCGAATGTCCTTGTAGCCAATCTTCATGACGTCCTCGAGTTCGAGGTCCTCCACACTTCCGGCGCTGGCTGCGAGGCTCAAGATGGTATCCTGAGCCTTGGCGTGAAGGATCAAGCGGGTCGAGTCCGCTTTAGGGTCACAGCCCACAATCAGGATCTTGTGGCCCATCTCAGCCAGCGCTGCCAGCGTATTCTGCGAAGTCGTCGACTTGCCGATGCCGCCCTTGCCGTAGAATGCGATTTGTCTCAGTGAAGACATGTTGCTCTCCATCAACCGATTTGCCGAACGTTGCGCGCTGTTTTGCGCGCGAGCTTGTTTCTCTCTCAGAAACGGGGCACACGGGTCCAAGGGAAGGAGAGCATCGCTCGTCTTGCGCGTCGGCGTGCACTCAGCCCTCACTCAGTGGTGCTGCATCGCAGTAGCAACCGTCGTGCCAGTGCCTACCGACGTTTGTAAGCCCCTGATTTGGTTCGACAATCGTCACAAGAGCGCAGCAGAGCTCGGGTGTTTTGGACATGACAGGATTCGGCGGCCTGTCAGAAATCGAACAGAACATCCGAGTACCAAGCTGCAACACGCGCCTGCCTTCAGCAGCTCGATGCCCCATCTGTGGAACGAAACTTGCTGATCGCCCTGCAAGCCGCCTCGCCAAGTCCGAGGAGCGTGATGATGCAAGTCTGGCCGGACACGCTGATCGAGCCGCTAACGATGCGAGCCGCCCGTAGACCAGGACGAGCGTTCTCAAGCCCGCCGGCGTCCCTTTGATCGCTCCCAACGTGCACGAACAGGCCACCATGGCGACAATCATTTTCTATCAAAAGCCCGGCTGCTCCACCAATGCGCGCCAGATGCAGGCGTTGAGGGCGGCAGGACACGACGTGATCGCCAAGGATATTTTGAATGAGCCGTGGTGCACGCAGACACTGCGTCGCTTCTTCGGGGATATGCCGGTCGCTTCCTGGTTCAACCGTGCCGCCCTGCGGATCAAGTCGGGAGAAATCGATCCGGGCACCTGCGACGCGGCGAGCGCCCTCGCGCTGATGCTGGACGATCCACTGCTGATCCGGCGCCCGCTGATTGAGGTCGGCAGCGCCAGATGTGCAGGATTCAACCAGGCGCTCGCGCGAGCGCTCCTGGGGCAGGCTGTGCCAGACGAACTCGATCGATGCTCGCGCAAAGAAGCCGACCCGCCCTGTCCGCGGATGCCAATCGATCACAGCAATTCACCGACCGCGGCGCGAGGTCAAGACAATAGCCCCTCTGATGCTTCATGAAGCCACAAGGAGAGAGGCTCGCGCTGGGACGGTCGCGGGGTGAGAGACCCTATCCAGAATGCAGGAGACGACGGTCTTCCCTCTCCCGGATTTTCGTACCGCGCATACCGGATCTCGCGCATGCACTCGACGCAACAGGCGCTGTGCAAGATCGATTTGGTGCGTACATGACCATGGGCTCGACGACGCAATTACGAAGTGACCGGTTCGATTTGATCCGCATCAAATCCTTCGCCACCTCGTTCATGTGAGAGAGCATCGTGCGATTCCTCGCACTGAGTTCGAGAACGGAGAGTCTGATGAGAACGACAACAATCTTGATGATGACCGCATCACCGCTCGTGCTTGCGGCATGGCTTGGTGGAATGACCACGCCACTACGCGCAGCGGATCTGGCGCCAGCGCGAGCGCCGGTTTATTTCAAAGCGCCCCCACAAGCTGAGCCGTTCAATCCGTGGATGCTCCGCTTGCGCGTACTCGGCGTGTTGCCGGACACCCGGGGCAGCTCGGTCAATGTTATCGGCGTTTCGCCCCTGTCTTCGCCGAGTTCCGGGCTCTCGATCAGCGATCAAGCCATCCCTGAGCTCGACATCACCTACTTCTTCACTCCGAACGTCGCCGCCGAACTGATTCTCGGTGTAAGCCGGCATCACATCAGTGGCGACGGTGCGCTCAATGGGCTCAACATCGGCAAGGCCTCGCTGCTGCCGCCGACGCTGACCCTGCAGTATCACTTCACGGACTTCGGCGCCTTCAAGCCGTATATCGGCGCTGGCATCAATTACACCCTATTTTTGAACCAAACCGCAGCTAATACGCCGTTCGCCGGCCTGACGGTGACGGATTTGCACATCAACAATCAGGTCGGCCCAGCGGTCCAGTTCGGCTTCGACTACATGTTGGACCGTCATTGGGGCATCAACATTGACGCGAAGAAACTATGGCTACGGCCGGAATATTCGGCGACCGTCAACGGCGTAATTCCCGTCACCGGGCGCGCCAACATCGACCCGTGGTTCGTCAGCGGCGGCATCACATACAAGTTCTGAGGCGCGGCACGATCCGAGAAGAGGCAAACCGATTCACTTAACAGCGGGATCGAGCGCGATGACGATCAAAGCATCATCCCGCTCGGTGCCCGAAGTCGAGCACAGCGCAGCATCCGCTCTAGCCGCGAGCGATCGGCGGCTCCGAAATGAAGTGCGCGCAGGCTATCAGTCAGGTTTGGGAGTGATCAGGTCACTTTCTGATTCCGGCGCGTGCAGAACATCTGCCCTGACATCAGATCAGTGCGGCGGCAACATGGCTGACTTCATCCACAGATCAAGCGCGGCAAGTAGGGGAACATCCATCTCATCTCATCGAAGATTGCGATGAAATCGACGTTCACGCCTGCAAAGTCGAGAGCACGGCCCCTCCGCGCGGCGATCTTAAATGGGATGTGAGGCTCCCCTCGCCGTCCAACCAGGAGGGGAGTCCAATGATCCGGAGTTGCCTGACCTTCGATGGATAAACCGGGCCGACAGTCCGCGCTGCCGAGCGAGCCTCCAGCTACCGTTTCAACGCCATCACGAGACGATCGACACGATGGCCTCGCTTGAGATGGGACTCTACGATTTCGTCAATGTCTTCAGGCGTGGACGCACGATACCAGACGCCGTCGGGATAGACCACCATCAAGGGACCGGCGCTGCAAAAGCCGAGGCAGCTCGTTGCCGTGAAACCGATATCGGTGAGACCTTGGGTTTCGATCGACTTGACCATCCTGTCCCACAGGGCTTGCGCACCTGAGGTGACGCAGCTGCCGTGCGGATGAGTGGGCGGACGCTCGGTGTGGCAGGCAAAGACATGATGCCTATAGAGCTGAGGAAGTTCGAACTTGGTTTCTGCGTTCATACGCCTTCCCGTGATCAGTTCGCTTGATCTGAAGAAATTGTGGGTCGAAGCCCATGCCGCTGGACGCAATTTCGTATTGATCGTCGCATAGACGATCCGATGCGGCAGGCGGTCTTTTCAGCCCGCGAAGAAACGCGGACGGTCCGGATGCTAAAACAATTGCCGACGGGCGAACGATCAGTCACGGACGCCTCCACCGTCTGGAACGGCGTTCCTGATCAAGGTTACAACGTCTCGTCCTGTCATTACTTGCTTCCGCTTCGTCTGTTTCATCGCCCCGCCTTCTCTATGCAAGCTCCGCACCAAGACACAGGAGGTGTACTTCTGCGGCGATCGCCCTCGGTTTGCCGGATTGCAACGATCGACCATTGTCACATTTGCGACAGCAACGTTGTCTTTCGCTGGACATGACGCACATCGAGCGCCGATTTCGCGCTCACGTTTCAGGCTTCCAACGCCTGATCCAGGTCAGCCAAAACGCTCGCTCCTTCTCTCTGAGCCGGCCCTTGCAACAGCATCTAGCGGGATCGGAAAAAGATCCTCGTGATTGTCGTCCTCTCGATAAGGCCTGCGGCTACCGCGACATGCCCTAAAAAGACGCTCGCCGCCACTTCACCGCGAACATGCGCACGCGCTGGCTTAAGGTGCCAAGGTTGCTCAGCCATCGGCGCCGGGACGCCGAGACCGACGACGGCAATCGCGGTCACTCGCTAATTCATCACAGGAGCACACGCTGTGGCACTGTAATTGCAGTGCGCTTGATGGAGGACGTCACTATATGACAACGCTGGATGTTAGTCAGCCTGATCTCTCTGCCAAACGGACGACGAGGAGGCCTGATCTATCAGATCGAGCCATGTCCAGGCGTGACGGCAGGCATCGGGCCGACAATGCCCGGTTACCTCATCTGTGGCGAGATACCGAAGCCGACGCTGAAATGCGGACAGCGAAGTCGACGGCATCAAAAACATCGATATCTGGTTTGTCTTCGATTCATCCCGGGACATCGCGCGTCAATAAGTCCACTTCAAACCTTTGTAACGGATCTCATGAGCGCGGCATTCAATCTTGCGAGGCGAGCATAACAATGATCGAAGCCACGGCCCGCGACGGACATAGCCTTTTCTCCGATCGCTCCGGCGCATTTGCGAGGGATTCGTACTTTGCAGGGTTATTCCGCGTATCGCCGCAGGTGCAGCCGTCGCGTCACTTTCCCAAGGATATACGATACAGGATCGTCATTTCACGCCCCCAACGGTCCTGTTAGTCTGGGCCTCCCATTCTCCCTGCCCCAGACGGTGCCCTCGGTGGGACTCCAAGGCCGCCGAGGGCATTTCTTTTTCGTCGAAGTCATTCCTATCCGTCACAAACAAGGATTGAATTCTGGCCAGCCAGTCCATTCGGGATAACGCTTAGCCACCTCCTTGGTGCCGCCGAGATCGTCCCGGTGCATGATGCGAATGAGTTCGCTTCGTTAGCTCCATCTGCGAGCCAGGCGTCGATCAGCCGGCCGATCCTTGCGAGGCCGCCAAATGCGCTCGACGATCGGAACATGGCTGGCCCGACCATTGCGGCTTGAGCATCCTGCCCGCACGACTTGCGCCGGCGCACGCGGGTCCCCTTTGGCTTTGATGGCATCACAAGCAGTTCCGCGGGTAGACTTGGGTCGATAGTGACAAGACCGGTGGGTCCATCCGCTGGTCACACAACGCGTGAACGACCTGATCAACGGTCGAGATCGCGCCGGCTAATCCGGATGGACCGTGATCGCCATGGTTTCATCGCTGTCTTCGAGCCAATCGAAAGCCCGATTGTCCTCCAGCAGCTTGACGCCACACAGACAGACTTCGCCCTCGATCACGGTGATCGCGATCGGCTCGAGGAGGCGTCCGTTACAGGGGCCGTCGATGCAATAGCCGTTGTCGATCTCGAAGATCGCTCCATGGCGGCCGCATCTAAGAAAAGAGCGGTCCGCTGAGAAAAATTCGCCACTGCCGACGTTGAGCCAGACCCCGTCATGTGGGCAGCGATTGATATAACCGAAAAAGTCATTGTCAAACGTCCGCACGACGACAATTGGGAATGGCCGGCTCTCACCGCCGCCGTCGATCCGGGCCAGGCTAAACCCCTTGGCACCGCCCCGCTCAATGGCGCCGACAGGACAGACGGCAAACAGGTCGATCTCGCGAGCCGCCATATCGCCGCTGATCCCTTATCGCCGCCTCACAGCTTCCAGTCTGAAGGCATCGACCGCAGTTCGCGGCAACCGAAATAGCCCGCAGCCGCGAGCCAGCGGCCGATAGGCATGGCCCGCGCGCGCGTTGAGAACATTGAACCACTGGTTTGGCGTGAGCTTCGCGGGGCGCTCACTGATCTGCACCACCGTCCCGTCTGGGGCGAATCGGACGTGAATGATGACCTGTTGCGCGTTCATGCTCGTTCCTTTTTTTTTGGTCGAATTTCGAGGCTTGAGACGAACGCTCAGGAGATTGGTCCCTGACACCCTGGGCTTCGAAGCGCTGAGCGTCGCGTCGAACAGCGGGCTCGAAGCGGCATCTACGCTGCGTTCGCGCTTGCCATTGTCCTCGCGCCCGACCTCTGAGCGCCTCCTGAGCTCTTCCCCACGCCCCGTTGGAGCCGACCTGCTCCGCCCTCGCAATTTGCCTCACGTGGCATTCTCCGCGCCAGGCAACGGATGCGCAGCAATCGACCCCGCCGTCTTGGGCAATGGCAAATCGGTGATCATCATTCGATGCTTGCCCAGCCTGGTTTATGAGATGGCGGCTAGCTCAGTAGATGGCCGCGCCAGCGCCTACATTGACCGATGCATCCTTCATCGTCTCCACGATAAACTCGATCTGTTTGTTCGAGAGATGAGTGTGAAATGGCAGAGCCACGGCGCGATCGGCAATTTTTTCTGTAACCGGGAAATCACCCCGTCGATAGCCGCGATCAAGATAGTGAGGCTGCAAATGTAACGGATGGCTGTAGGCGACAGCTTCGACCTGCTCGACGCGCAAATCGTCGACAATGGCATCGCGGCTCGATCGCGTAAAGCGCGTCCCGAGATGAACCAAATACAGAAACCAGTTCACCTCGGTCGCATCGGGGCCGATATAGGGCGGCTTGATGCCCTCAAACGATTGCATATGCGCATTGTAGAGCTGCTCGATCAGCCGCCGCCGCTCCAGGATTTCCGCAAGGCGCTTGAGCTGCGCAAGTCCTAAGGCGGCTGTGAGATCGCTCATGCCTGCCTGGTAGGGCGGCGCGCTTCCGACGACGACGGAGAAGCGCTCATCTGCTCCATGGGCGCGGTGGCAACGCAGGCTAACGGCGATGTCGATGTCGTCGGTGACCACCATTCCGCCTTCGCCACAACTCAACGCCGACGGCTGAGCAAAGTCGAAAACGGCGACGTCGCCAAAGCGTCCGACAAGTTCGCCCCTGTACCTTGATCCAATCGCCTCGGTGGAATCCTCCAAAAGAAGCAGCTGGCGGCGCTGCGCGATTGCGCGCAGCTCCGACCAGGGTGCCGGATGGCCATTTGGATTCCCAGCAATGATCGCTCGCGTGTTGAGCGTGATTCGCTCTTCGAGTTTCGCCGGGACCAACGCTCCGGACCAATAGTCAATATCAGCAAACACCGCTCGCGCGCCTGCGAGACTGACCGCATGGACCGTCTCGCGAAACGAGTAGGGCGAGGCGATCACCTCCTGCCCTGGCCCGATGCCGAGCGCCTTTAGCGCAAGCAGAAGACCGATAGTGCCGCTCGGCACGGCAACGGCATAGCTGCGGCCAACATAACTCGCAAATGCCTGCTCGAATTCTTCGGTGATCGGCCCGTTCGAGAGCCGCGGCGAACACAGCAACGCCTCCACAGCAGAGAGTTCGGCGCTTGTGATATCGGGATCGGACAGCGGAACGAAAGAAACATCCATCCTTGCGTCGGCGGCACAATTATTGTGGTCCTCCGCCAGTCCAATACCGCTCACCGCCCAATATTCCTTCTCGCCAGCAGCATTCCGGTTGCCTTTGCAGGATCGGCCGTCATGTGAACGCAATGATCGGATCCATCGATGAGATGCAGATCGAAGTCCAAGAAGCGCCGGAATGGCTGCTCCGTCACATCGGACCCGTCACAGAGCATCCAGGCGAGCTTCGGAAAGCGACGGCGCAACGCCTCAAGCGATGCCGCATCGGCGCTAGTCGCCGCAAGCAGCCGTTCGATTTCGGTCAGTTCGTCGGCAGCCAGCGCCATTGTAGCTCCTCTATGACGGTCCCCGACCGCATCATTGCCAGAACAATCGCTCGGGATCTGCGTTCAGCTCGTCGATCGCTGACGTCAACCGTTGGAAAATGCTGTAAAATTCCCAGCTCTCTCGCACGTGGTTCTTGAAGAAAAGCTTCCAGACCTCGCTCACGACATCATATTGGACCAGCGCGATATCAATCAGGCCGCCGCCCTTGTCGATATTGTGCGAGCAGCAGGGGCTTTCGACGAGATAGCCGCTCCTCACCGGCTTCACATTCGGCATGACGTAGCGATAGCGATTGCGCGTGATCAACGCGCGCTCGATCCGCTTGCGATCGAGTTCGTTCGGGTGAGGAACAAGCCCGGTCTGTGACTTCCGCACTACCGCTGCAGTCATCGCGAAAGTCTCCCCTCAAAGTAGCGCAATTTCTTCTTCGAGACAGCCGATGACCAGCTGTCCACCAAAATCGACAATGTAGATCGGCACATCCGCTTGCGTATGCATGGCGACCCGGATGATGTTTCCGATCCGTCCGGCACTGAGCAGGAGTCCGTCGGCTGGCGCATCGGGAAAAGAACCGTCATTGATGAGGTCGACCGCGGTTTTGACCCGCTGGCCTGATCGATATTTCGGAAGGCCCGTCTCCGTCATGATCCGCTCTTTTTCGGCAGCGCCAGATGATCAGACGCCTCGCGCATGCCGACCGGATCGAGCTCCTTGCGCTTCATACCGACGCGGTAGCCGGTTTCAAGAAATTCGACTCCGTAGATATAGAATTGCTGGAGGAACGTGCCGATGGAAACGACGTAACCGACCTCGCCTTTCTTGGCCAGGAGAGCGCCGATGTCCTTGCCGGGATAGGTGCCATCATTGCGGATATTGCGGTTGGCCCGCACCTTGTCGCCGAAATTGAAGGCCGGGGGCCCGTCTAGCTCAACCACGTCACTGTCGCGAGCGATGTTGCTCATGCTCGCCATCCTTGTGGGCTGATGGACGAGACGGTCAACCGAGCGCGGGCGACCTCCTGCACCATGCTATCCTCGTCTTTGACGAGATCTGCCAACTCGTCGGCCGCAATGCGGCTCGCTACTTCGTAACGGATACGCCAATCAGGGTCACGCCGCAGCGTGGTCAGGGACTGAGGTGACAGTCGCCGCGCGATCTCGAGCCGGATCGAGGCCTGCGGGTCGTTCACCATGGCCATCAGCCAATCGTATGGAATACGTCGCGCCACCATGCGGCGAACCTCGGTGTCCTCGTCATTCATCAGTGATCCGAGCCGCCACGGCGCAATCCGGTATGCCACGACGCGACGGACGTAATAGTCCTCGTCGGACAGCATCGGCACCAGTTCGTCGTCATCAAGCAAAGCCGCGACGCCAATCCTGACCGCGCGATGCGGATCGTTGCGCAGACGCAAGACATAACGTCTGGGCAGCCGCTGCGCCGCGTTCCAGCGCACGGTCTCATCCGCGTCATTGATTAGCCGCAGCAATAGAAAGCGATTGGCGTATCTGGCCACAATCGCTCGCACCTCGAAATACGGGTGGCCAATATAGCCGTCGGCGAGCCCCGGGTTCTGCTCGAAGAAGCGATCGATGCGGCGAGCGTACCTGTCGTGGACGCAGGCGTGCGAAGGCTCGCAGCCGGCCACTTTCTTCAGCGACCGATGAGGGCAGGCGCCGCAATCGATCTCATGCCCGAGCCAGTCGAGGGCATCGCCGATGTCAATCGTCATCGCACTTGCTCATCTGTTCTGGAACGTCCAAGGCAAACTCCGGCGCCGACCTCGCCGGCGGGTTCGAATTCGAGCAGATTTTCGTTGCCACAGCCGTTATTCGGATTGCCGAACATCATCTTCAGCAAAAATCGACAGAAGCGCGTCACATAGCGATCGAGAGCGCTGGCGGCCGCGCTGACTGTTAACCCACCGTCGACGCATGTGTTTCCGCGCTTGATCCGGCGCAGACAGGGCTTTGCGATCTCCAATGCTTGGGTTAACCGAGTCGTGTAGAAACAGACATGGTAACGGACCCCGGCATGGTCCGCGGCCAGCGCTTGAGCTTTCAGCAGGTAAGTTTCGGCTGTCTCGTCCTGGTAACGTCCAGCCCACCGCAATTGATCTTCGGCGTCACGCGGCAGCTCGTCACCGTGCTGTGTGTGCGTGATCTGCACCCCCTTGCGGCAACATGTCGGGTCGACTGCAATGTTCCGCGCAATCGTCGGCCTTGCTCGTTTATTGGAGCGCTCTCTGCGTTGTTGGGCAGCGGTACCCTTGGTTCTGATTGACTTGCTACGAACTGCGCCGCCACGTCGATCACATCGGCAGCGACACTGCCGAATAGACAATCGGTCCACGGCCTCGAAGCGCAACTTTTGACCAGCACTGGGCTCGACCAGCACACCCGATCCCGGAGGCCGATGCAGCATCGATCCGCGCGACGAACGATCTCGAGCGATCGGTTCCCTTGATCCGAACCGAAAGCGGGCTGCTGGGACTCCATCAACGCGCCGCACGGAACTTGTCGACTGCGCTCTGACGCAGCTCGGCATGAACTTCATCGTCTCATCCCGTTAACCCGGTGCCTTGTAGCGCGGCAATGAAACATCGATCACGCAGGTGTCGTCTACCGGGCAAACCTCGACACATTGCGGATCGTCGAAATAGCCGATGCATTCGGTGCACTTCTTCGGATCTATTGCGAAGATTCCACCTTTCTCGACGATCGCAACGTTCGGGCAAATCGGCTCGCAGGCTGAGCAGCCGGTGCATTGCGAAGCAATGATCTTGAACGGCATCGATAGTTCCCCTACGCCACCGAGGTCATCGCTGGATCTCGCATTGCCATGCGTGTGACATGCTGGATCTCACCGCTTTGCACCCTGCGGAGATAGGCTTTGAACCAGGCGATCATCGAGGTCTCGATGAACTCATGGGCGTATTGATCGACCGGCTCGATGCCCGCATTGATCAGGCTGTTCTTCGGGCAACCGCCGATCTTCGCGACGAATACCGCATGGCAATCGCCAATGGCGGCGATGATGGGTGCAAGCCTGTCCTGCTCGCCATAACCGGCCTGACAGTAGAGATCGACCCTGCGGTGGCCAACGAATTTGGTGCCGGATGTCGAAAGTTCGTACACCTGGAACTCATTGGCATGTCCAAAATGCTGATTGATCAGGCCGGAGCCCTTGGTCGCGACCGCGACCAGAAGCGTGATATCGCTCATCTCGCCAGCCAATTCCATAAGCTCCTCTTGCTTGGCTGCGGCCTTTGCCGCGCGCTGATGCTCGACGTTGGCTTGATAGGCCTTTCGCGTCTCAAGGTCATATTTGAGCTCCATGGTCATGAGCCTCTCTGCGGTGAACTCGGAGCTGCGATCCTGTCCAAGTAGGCCGACGGCGTCGGCGCGGCATTGGCGACAATGCCGCATCATGTTTATCTCGCCTTCACAAGCATCCTGCAGTGCCTTCAATTCCTGGGCGGTTGGCCCCCGCTGGCCATTGAGGCCGAATACCGTGCCGTGCTCGGGCGCGGAGATCAGTGGCATGATATTGTGCAGGAAGGCACCGCGCGACTTTACCGCCTTGTTGACCTCGACCAGGTGCTCGTCGTTGACGCCCGGGATCATCACCGAATTGACCTTGCACAGGACGCCTCGTTCCGCGAGCATCTCAAGGCCCTCAAGCTGACGGTCCGCGAGTATCCTCGAGGCTTCGGTCCCGGTGTAGCGCCTATGATTGAAGAATATCCAGGGATAGATTTTCGCACCGATTTCTGGATCGATCATGTTGATCGTGATGGTGACGTGATCGACCTTGCAGCGGACGATTGCGTCGATATGGTCAGTCAGGGCCAGCCCGTTGGTCGACAGGCACAGCTTGATGTCGGGCGCGGTCCTTGCGATCAGGTCGAAGGTCCTGAAGCTCTTTACGGGATTCGCGAGCGCATCGCCGGGGCCTGCGATGCCAACCACGGTCAGCTGCGGGATGTTTTCGGCAACCGCGAGCACTTTTCTCGCTGCCTGCTCAGGGCTGATCTTTTCGCTCACCACGCCGGGACGCGATTCATTGGCGCAATCGTATTTGCGATTACAGTAATTGCACTGGATATTGCAGGCTGGCGCGACCGCGACATGCATGCGGGCATAGTGATGATGCGCGTCTTCGCTGTAGCAGGGATGGTTCTTCACCTTTTCCCAGACTTCGCTCGGCAAATCGCCTTGACCCGCATATGAGCCACAGCTCGCCTTGCCTCCGACCGCCGAGGCGCGGCAGCCCTTATGCTCGCCAGTGGGCAGCATCTTGCTGCTCGTCGCCGGATGATTGGCGCCATTTCCGCCTCCCGCCACTGCCTTCATGTTCGGTTCTCCCCTGCGGGCCGGATCGGCTCCCTGGACCGGCCCAGGCGAGCATAGCGAGGAGTTAGCAACCGGCGTGCCATCGCTGACACGACCGGATCTGTTCTTCACGTCAATGAGTTAGCTGGAGCGATCGGGCTCGTCCGTTTGTAGGACAACGATGATGCACGTGTTGGAAACACGACAAGCCGAACGATTTGGCGCAGAGCCGGCGTTTGTCAGCACAATCGCCCGCCAAGTGAGTCGCCGAGATTCTCCGGACGCAAGCCCGGCCGTTCGCCCCCCGGGGGTGCGGGTCGAGCCTCGCCGGCTTCGCTTGGCGAGCGCCTAAAGCACGATGAGTTTGAGCTGACTTCTCATCGCGCTTTAGCGCCTGGTCTAACTCTGATCCTTTCGGGAGGACCGCATCACAATTTTCCGGATTGTGCTCTAGCTGATCAATATCTCCACCGCGCGCGGGAGTCCGATCGCGAGTGGTATCAGGTCTTGCTCGACCAGAAAGCGAAGCTCGTTGCGCGTAAGCCTGTCCGGATCGACGATCGCGTAGTGGATGTCGGCCGAACGCTTGGTGATCTGGCGCGCATAGGTACGCAACAGCTGGTCGTTGAAGCGACAGCCAACGAAGAGAAATCTCCTACCGGTCCGCCTTTCCTTGATGATGTCGGGGACCGGCGACTGGATATCGATCTCAGTGAGAACCTCGACGTAATCAGCCTCCGAAATCAGGAAGTTCTTGGCCGGCAGCGCGCCGCCATGCGGCTTGTACAGCACTGTCGTCCAATTGCCGGCTGCGGCACGATCAACCTCTTTGCCCGCTGAATCGTAAAAGCGATACCAGCGGTCCTCGCCTATGCCGCTGCGCGCGCCCCCCTGCACCTCACCCCATCCGTCGCGTTTGCCGAGTGCGGCACGCATGGCGCCATCGTACCAAGCATCGACAATCATCGGCACCGACAGAGCCGCAAGATGATGATGCAGGGGCGTCGGATCGACCGGGAGGGCGAACGCCTGCGCCATCAACGCCGTCACCGTGGAACGATGCCTTCTGCTCTCGATGTACTGGGCCGACGCCCAGGCATTGCCCTTGACCCGGCGCGGCACCGCCACCTTGCTGGCAAAGAACGCCGCCAAGGCTTCGGGCGTCATTGGCACTTGGGGAGCGGACAAGGCGGCGAGGTCAGGTCCAAGATAGGGAACGATGCTGCCATCTCTCAAGCTGTCCGCGACGTCGGTGAGAACCGCCTCGGCATCGGCGGCGTTGACATAATCGATTCGCGGGGACGCCCTCATCGGCTGTCCCCGTCCTCCCCACGCTTCCTGGCGTTGATTGTAATCGGCAGCGGCGTGTCGCTCGCCATCTCGGGCAAGTCCAGTACCCAGCCATTGGCTATTTTGATCCAGCCGCCCCAAAGCGTTTCATACTCGGACTCCACGATCGGCTCTTCGAGATCTTTCTTGGGCACGTAGATCGACAGCCCCGCCTCGGGAGAGCGACGGATCATGATTTTCATGAGGTCAGCCTTCTGAATGATGCCGTATCGCTGGCTGGATTGGCGCACGCGCGCGGCATGGCGCGCAACTGGGCCACGATATCAGATAGTACACTCACGACCTGATCGACATCTTCGACGGTCGTTTCACGCGACAGGGAAAAGCGCACTGCGCCGCGCAGGCTCGTCGCCGGCACCCGCATCGCGCGCAGAACATGGGACGGCTCCATCGAGCCGGAATTGCAGGCGGCCCCGAGCGAGGCTGCAATGCCAGCACGATTGAGATGATGGACGATTGCTTCGCCGTCGAGATGTTCAAAGGCGATGTCGGCCGTGTTCGATAGCCGATTGCCGACATCGCCGAGCACCGTGCAGTCGCCACCATGCAAAATGGCCTGTTCCAGACGATCGCGTAATGCGCCAATGCGAACCCGCTCCGGCTCGAGCCGTTCGGCCGCAAGCTCTGCGGCCTTTCCAAGGCCGACAATGCCGGGGACATTCTCAGTTCCGCCGCGGCGCCGTCGCTCCTGCGATCCGCCCCAGATTAGCGGCTTGAACTTCGTACCCTTTCGCAAATAAAGCGCGCCGATGCCCTTGGGACCGTGCAGTTTGTGCGCGGATAGCGACAGCATGTCGATCGCACTGTCCTTGAGATCGATGCGCACCTTGCCAACGGCCTGCACCGCGTCGCAGTGAAACAGCGCACCTGCCTCACGCGCCAACCCAGCCAGAAATTCTACTGGAAAGATCGTACCGGTCTCGTTATTGGCCCACATCACGGACGCAATCGCCGTGCGCGGTCCAACTGCCCGCCGAAACGCCTCGATATCGATTCGGCCGCACGAATCTACGGGGATCACATGCGTCTTGACGCCCCTTGTCGCCAGTTGCTCGACCAGCGCAAGGATCGCGGAATGTTCGACGGAGGTGGTGACAATCTCGTCGCGCCCATCTTGGGTCGCAAGCGCTGAGAGAATGGCAGTATTGTTGGCCTCGGTTCCACCGGAGGTGAATGCGATTTCGTGCTCATGGGCATTTCCTAACAATTGCTGCAAGCTGCGGCGCGCCTGGTTCACGGCGCTTGCGGCCTCGCTGCCAAGGTCATGGCTGGAGGACGCGTTGCCGAACCGTTCGGCGAAGAACGGCAACATTGCTTGGACGACGGATGGATCGGCTCGCGTCGTCGAATTGTTGTCGAGGTAAATGGGCACGCAGGTCTCGCTCAATGGCGCGCGTTGGGCGCGCCGGCGACCGGAATCAGGCGGATCAGCCCACCGAGCTTTTCGACCAGGCGATCCTGAATGCCTTCGAGTGTCGCGCTGGACAATTTGCAGAACACACAGGCACCTGTTAGTCGGACCATGATCCTGTCGCCATCGATATCGATCAGCTCGCAGTCGCCACCGTCGCGCCGCAGACGGGGACGGATCTCCTCGATCACGCCGCGAATAACCAGCTCCCGCTCGGTTTCGGTGGCCGACGGCTGCTTCAGTTGCTCAGGCTCGATCAGCATGATTCGCTTTCTTTTGTGCCATCATCCAAAGGACTTGCCGCAAGAGCAGCTAGACGTCGCATTCGGGTTATCGAATGTGAAGCCGGGGTTCTCGAGCGCCATCACGAAGTCGATTGTCGTGCCGACCAGATGCTGATGGCTCTTATTGTCGACGAACACCCTGAGCCCGTCGCGCTCGATCACGGTGTCATCGGGCCCCGGCGCACCGGCAAGGCCCATCATGTATTTGAACCCCGCGCAGCCGCCCGCCTCGACCATGATGCGCAGGCCGCTTGCCGGCTGCGTCGATGCGGCAATCGCGTTCTTGACCGCATTCACTGCGCTCTCTGTCAGATTGATCACGAGTCACCCCTGGCTGCCGGGAACGGCTGACTGTGGGCTGGCAAGTCGCATGCCAGCACGCACACGCCTGATAACGCTTGCCTTTCTCAATCGCACGCGTTCGCTTTGAGACCTATGTCAGCTTGCTGACATAGCTCATGCGGCCGTCGCGGCACGCTTACGTACTTTCGCAAGATGTTGCGGCGGACAGACGCCACACATGCGGCGGCAAGCAATTTGCATTGCATGTCGCGCCGGCCAAGGCGTCGGTAATTGAGCTTCGACCAAGGACGATTTTAATGACTGCAATCGAGAACACCGCACTCGGCCGACTTGAGAAGGAGGGGCGGCTGCTCAACGCCGTCCTCAAGGACGAAACCAGCAAGCCGGGCCGATTCGGCTTTCGCGGCGACATCGCCCTGAAATTCCAGGTCCAGGTCGCGGACGAGAAGCGGCCGCCAGACTATTCGATCGAGCAGGTTCTGACGATCGCGCAAGAAGGTGAAAGCACGATTCCGGTGCTGGCCGGCTATCTGCATTCCTTCGAATATCTTGCTGACGTCGCAGAGGTCCTTGACGGCGCGCTAAGCCCAGCTGGCAGATACTTTATGTTCTGCAACAACATCGACCTGTTGGCGAAATATCGAACCAAGCTCGGCGATATTACCTTCCACATCCTACCATGCGATGAATCCACCGTCTGGAAGGAGATGATGGACCTGATCGGGATCAACAAGGATGACATCAAGAAGCTCAATACAGGCGGTAAGCTCGATTACCTGCTCGACGCAGCCAAGGATCTCGATGTGTCGTACGAGCAGATCTCCTACGAAGAGGGATTGAAGAGGATGGAGCCCGTGAAAAACCGTAACGAAAACCGGCCGGTCTGAGTACCCAGTCATCGCGAACTGGTTTCAGTGATCACGAGAGGGATTGTCCTCGGCAAGGTGCAGCTCTGACGGGGCAGATGCCGCCCTCGCCGAGCGTCGACGCAATCGGGCGCGAGTTCTCTGCCTCTAGACGGGCCTTCGGTGCAGCGGCCGGTTCCGAGCTCTCGGAGGTCAAGCCGTGCTCACCGCACATCGGACGGATCACGTATGAATCAGAGCGACGCTGTCATGCGGTCATTCGTTGAGATTGGCCAAGCACCTTCCTGCTTCAGCGCACAAATGGCGATGAACCACGACTGCTGGTTGCCATCCTCGTCGACGACCATGAGATGGACGCCCATGACCCGGCGGGTTGGAATGTCATTGAGGCCGCAAATCGCACAGACAGGATTGGCTGGACCCATTGCGCATTCGTCACAAGCCTTTCATCACTCACCGTTCGGTCTGCCCTGCAAGAATCGCCTCTCCTTTCTGCGCGATCCGGCGCGAGGCATCGCATGCGCAACCGCTAAAAGGCTGCAATGGAGATCAATCCCGCGAGCATGGACGCTTTATCGTCAAGCGTACGTCCTCGGGCTGCCGTCCATATTCCGGTTTTTGCCGACTACTTGCTGGATGAGCTGAATATAACGGTCGTTCGCGGCACACCGGTCATCCCGCTTTTGCCTTAAGTCTTACGTCCGGCCACCGAATTTCAGCGCGGGGCCGAGGGGGGGGTGCATGTCGTCATCGTCTGAAGAACTCCACAACGCGGCGCTCGCCTATCACCGCCTGCCGCGGCCGGGCAAACTCGAAATTCAGGCGATCAAGCCGCTCGCCAATCAGCGCGACCTGGCGCTGGCCTATTCGCCAGGCGTTGCCGCCGCCTGCACCGAGATCGCCACCAACCCGGCCGAGGCCGCCACGTTGACCGCCCGCGCCAATCTGGTGGCGGTAGTGTCGAACGGCACCGCGGTGCTCGGCCTCGGCAATATCGGGCCGCTGGCCTCGAAGCCGGTGATGGAAGGCAAGGCGGTGCTGTTCAAGAAGTTCGCCGGCATCGACGTGTTCGACATCGAGATCAAGGCCGACACGATCGAGCGCGTGGTCGAGACGGTCGCGGCGCTGGAGCCGACCTTCGGCGGCATCAATCTGGAGGACATCCGCGGCCCTGAGTGCTTCGAGATCGAGGCGCAGCTCAAGGAGCGCATGAAGATCCCCGTGTTCCACGACGACCAGCATGGCACCGCGATCATCGTCGCCGCCGCGATCGTCAACGGGCTGCTGCTGAACGGCAAGAAGCTTGCCGATGTGAAGATCGTCTGCTCGGGCGCGGGGGCGGCTGCGATCGCAACTCTCAATTTGCTGGTCTCGATGGGCGCGCAGCGCAAGAACATCTGGGTCTGCGACATCGACGGCGTCGTCTATGAGGGCCGCAACACCACGATGGACCGCTGGAAGGCGGTCTATACGCAGACGACCAACGCGCGTGTGCTGGCGGACGTCATTCCCGGCGCCGACATCTTCATCGGCCTGT